>Ga0123342_1009826_pt1 | contig 11238 bp, 6 predicted proteins | sample Turbeawhitnodule_FD_89960 | JGI IMG/M metagenome (GOLD analysis project Ga0123342, IMG submission 89960) | Root nodule microbial communities of legume samples collected from Mexico - Turtle bean Mexico white nodule | ecosystem: Host-associated > Plants > Roots > Nodule | place: Mexico: Nepantla... | reverse complement strand
GGTTCTCCTAACCCACTGTCGTCTAGGAACCTCAGCTGAAGCACAACCCGTGCTCCCACTGCCACAAGTACCTCTGACTAGTCTACCTGAACCTTTCCATGCTCGCTCGTTCATCCTGAATCTAACCTGTGACTCTGAGTTTCTCTCTTGTAAAGACAACCCTATTTTGCCCACAAGATTCTGTGAACCAGACTTTTTTTATCTTCTGAACTGGGATGGTCACTCTCTCAGACGGTAATTCGACCATATACAACGAACCTCTCTTTCTTCCGCAGGCCATGACAAGATTTCCCTTGATGACCTTCCACTGCTGATTTCTGAACTTCACTTCATGTCCCTATTCGTCTAATTGCCTAACAGAAATCAAACTTTTCCTCAAGCTTGGAACAACTCTGATATCCTTCAAAGTCCAAAAACCAATTGGCGTCTTCAACACTATGTCACCCATGCCTGTAACATCAAGAATTCTGTTGTCTGCTAGTCTTATCTCTCCAAAGTCTCTAATAACTAGATTCTGCAATGATTCAGAATCCATGACCCAGGAATCCACACTGCTATCCGCGCAACAGACTAAAAGGTCCTCGTTCGCGAAGTCTTCTGCAATGTTGACTTATTTATCATTTGGATATTGATTCCTGAAATGCCCCACATCCTTGCAGTTCCAACATGTTATACTTGAGCAATCCTGAGTCTTTGACTGACTCATTCTTTTGTTCTTGCTCCCATTATCTCTGATGACATATAGCGATTCACTAGATAATTCCCCAGAACTCCTTTTTCGGACATCCTCGCCAAGAACAAGATCACGAATCTTCTCAAAAGTGAATCCATTTGATCCCGCTGAACTAGTAACTGTTGTAACCGTTCCGGACCAACTGTCAGGCAAATACAATAGCAGTAGTAAAGCTTGAACTTCATCATCGAACATAATGCCCATTGACATAAGTCTTGCTAAGATCGAATTCATTTTATTGATGTGCTCAGTAAATGAACTGTCTTAACTTCGTGCCGCAGCGAAAAACAGCCACACCGCGCGCCTAGCACCGCACCTTCACTGTTGCACTAGCAGAAAAATGCACGTGCCACCCTGCATCTTCCGTCACTACCATCACACTGCACCTTTGTGTCGTCTCGCTCACCGCAAGCACTTGCACTGTTCACCGCGAAACGTGATCCGCCGCCACACTGGCCCACTCCTTCGCACTGCCTAGACACAACCCTACTACGAGCAAGCCACTTGCACAACGTCGCGAGCCGCCATCACTCCTGTCGCGACCCACACCATTGCACGTTGCACCCCCTACTGTGCGTACTTGCCATGAGTCGCAGGTCTGGGCTGTCGCGAATCCTGGGCCACCGTGAAACCCTAACTTTGGGATGCCGTTGCAGCACCTACGAAACCCTAGCTTTGGGACGCTACTGCAGCCCCTGCGAAACCCTAGCTTTTGGATGCCGTTGTCGCTCCTGCGAAACCCTAGCTTTGAGACGTTGTTTCCACCTCTATGAAACCCTAGATTTGGGACGCTACTACAACCCCTGTGAAACCCTAGCATTGGGACGCCGCTGCAGCCACAATTTTCACGTCTCGTTGATTAATTTCTGCTGATCGGATCTCTAGTGTGTAAACGAACCAAGCTCTGATACCACTTGATGGAAAAAACGCACGCGGAAGCAAGACACATAATCACGAATCAACTGCAGAAAATAAATAACACAGGATTTAACGTGGTTCGGTCGCCAACTCTTTTGTGACCACGAATTAGGAGGCACTCATCTTCTTGTCCATCCACAATCACATTTGTGAGATAACATGAGAGAAAAACTCACTAAAATCTTGTGTCTTCTCTTATATCCTTACTTTGCTTTCACAAGAGATGCAACATAGTCATTTGTGTGCCTCCAGCAGGTTTAATAGCAACAACCATCACAATACTACCACAAGACATACATTTTTTCCTTATATTGGCAACTAGCTTGTTCAATTATTTCCACTTAACTTAGTTAATCAATGAACTCCTTCTCAATATATCTTTGGTTGTGCTAAGAATGTGTTTGATATCAAGATGAATTTCTCTAAACATTGCAAGAAAATATGCAAACAAAACCTTCTTTTTTTTTGAATTATTGTGATTTTAATTTTGAATTTGGAATACAATTTATGGAGAACAAAATACATATTTACTTTATAAAACATAATATAACATTATCGATTATGATTGTGCCATGTACCATAAAAATAATTATAAAATATTAATTAAAATAGAAAATGCTAAAAAGTTATAATAATATTAATAAAAATAAAAATAATAGTATATTTTAATAATAATATATTATAAATTGATATTAATAATAAATATTATATTATTAATTATAATATTATCAGTAATTATTTAAATAAATTAAAATTTGGTATTTAATAAAAATTAATTTATAATAGTAAGTATAATTTAATCATTTTATAAATATACTACTTTATAATTATTTTTATAAAGTATTTATTTCAATATATTTGAGGTTAGAAGAAATATCAATCAAATTAACTTTTTTTTCTATTTTTTTTTTGTTTTTATTTTTGTATTTCCTTAAGTAATTCAATGAGAAAGTAAATGATGGAGCAAATTGTGATAAGTATGAATGCGTGAGGAAGCGGCGCACACACTACATTGAAAACTAGAAGAAATAATGAAAGCCGACTCAGCCTCTTAACGAGTTGACCGAAACTTAAAAGTCACCGCTTACGCTCTACCGTGTTTGGAAGTATCCGTGGAATACGTGTCAAAGTTAACGGCACTCCTTTTGTACAGCTTCTTCATCCAACCAACAAGAAAACCCATAACTAACTATTCCTCTTTGAAATTAAATTGTCCAACTTCCCACCAAACCAAACACCCCCCACTTTGACCATTGCTTCCGAATTGCATTGCCATGTTGCGCTATGAGAACCGCATTCTCCTTTCATTTTAAAATTGTACAAGCAAACGGGTAATTTTGGGCATAAGATTATTTTGGAAGTTGGCAATGGTAGACACGAATTATGCCTCACACGAAACAACCTACCAACCATTTCTCTAATTCTATCATATCATATCATATGCTCCATTTTTTTAACTTCCAAACTACTACTATTTAATGCTATATCCATTTATTAACATTTTCCAAACTTCAATGTTTCTCTTTTCCCTCCCAATCAATGCCACCCTTTCACTTCTTCCACTCCTCACCTTTTCATCTTCACTGCAACAATCCTTTCACTTGCATCAATTTTAATTTGGTAGTTTTTTCACGTTCATGTACAGTATTTCATGACTACTTTTGACCAAGTTTATCATTCTATATACGATGTAGTAGAACTATTTTGACAAAATCGTTGTTTACTCGCACAGATATAAATATATAATAATGTTATGCTCTATTAATCATATAAAAGAACTTATACAGATTCACGGTTTTTTTTTTCTTATATATTATTTATTTTAATCATTTTATTTAATATGAGACTTCAGTTTACAACGCACTATGATAATTTTTCTTTTAAAAGAACTCCTTCAACATTAATACATGTTTCCCCTCCTGCATAGTTACACAAACAACTGTAATACTAGTTTGAGTTTATATAAGTTTAAATGTTATATTAGTATAGATGTTACATTTATCTATGTGTGTATTTGAAATAATTATGAATTGAAATTTTATATTAGTTAGAAATAAGTAGAAAAAACATGAGAAGAAAAAAAACTTAAAATTATATAAACTATTCATTTTTTTTAAAAATAGACTCAATAGCAAGTCAATTTTTTACTCTATTTTTGTTTGAGCGAGAGTATCACCGATTGAATGAAAATGAACCTAAGAGCAAGATAATTTTTTCCTTTTAACTTATCCAATTTCCTGGTTTCACTCAAACTCATTACTCAAAACTGTATTTTTACCAAACATAAGATTCAATATTTGTTCAAAATTTGACTTGTACTCTCACTAAACTCCTGTGTTAACATATATGTCTATATATAATCATGATTTCTAAACCAAATTCATCTCATTCAAATTCCAACAATCAACACTCATCAATGTTTACACTTCAATGATTCATATTATAATTCAAGCACATTCAAGAATTTCTTCACATCACAATGAACATTTAATTTACCAAATCTCCAAGGTCTATCATTCTCTATACTTTCACATTCAATTTCAATCAAAGCACTCTAATTTACTCAACAAAAATTATGGGAAATTCAACACAATAACAATAATATCTCAACAAGAGCAATAAGCAGCGGATAACAATTTCACCAACAAATAATGGCAGCAACACAAAAACACACTTCAAGAAGACACAAAATTTTTAACGTGGAAAACCTTCTCAATGTGAGAAGTAAAAACCACGGGCACAAGCCGGTCAATCAAGGTTCCACTATGATCAAAATTATGGTTACAAGAGAGTCTCAAATCACAGCACAAATTGTGCTCAATAACCAGCAAAATAGCAATACAACAGAGATGAAACAGAGAACAAGGAACCTGACAAATTCACAAACTGCAGTTACCGTACGCGGCCTATATGTCACTGTTCCAGTGACTTTTGAACAATCTGAACGGTCCAACTGAAGAACCACGAGGTATGAACCTGTTGGCAAAATTTCTGCTTGATCCAACGATGGACGAAACAGAAGCAACAATCCGAAAATTCCCGTCCTCAAAAGAAACGCTGAAAACGCTGCTGTAGTGTGAGAAGAATTTCTCTATGCTCAAACAACTTCTGCAAGATCCGAACAGTCAGATTAAAGTCACACAAAGTATGAACCTGCTAACAAAATTTCAGCTCGATTCAACAGTGAACAAAGCGTCGATGGCTGCCGGAAGTTGCTAAGCGAAACTTTCTCTCTCTTTGATCTTTTCTCTCTCTTTTCTCTCATTGTCTGTTTCTGCTGATGGCTATCCTCTGTTTGAAAAAACCCTAAAGGTTAATATTGGACTGGGCCTCCATATAGGAAGTGAGCCCAACCCAACAAATAAACCCTACAAGAAAATTTGAAACTTGTGATCACGTCACCTACACATTCAAATCTTGTAACCTAGAGTTGTATTGAAAAGTAAAATTAGCTTTTCTTAACTAATTATAAATAGTTATACTCACAAAAAGCTTCAACTCCTAAAGAAAACACAGGGATAACTTAACATGCATCACATAGTTCTTATGAATGATCCAAGCATATCACTAGGACAATAAACTAAGAGAGACTAATTTTGAAGTTATAACTACCACATGCAAACACGTATATATAGGAAAACCACAAAACTCAAAATTGACTTCAAGAAAATAGGAGTAAAAATGAACTTACTCTAATCAAAATTTTGATCGGGCGGTTTTTCTCTACTCACTATTAGGAGTCTAAAGGTGGCCTCCAATCGTCACACACACTTGGCTCATCCAACGACCAAAGCTCTTGGGATTTTAATAAATTGAATTTCACTAAGCTCGCCCAATGAGTTTGCATAATTCATAAAAAGTTACAAAATTTATACATAGTTTTATATTGGTTCAAGATGAGTTTTCCCTTCACTTTTCTTCATAACATTAAATACTTTAACTCAAACTAACTACAATTTGTCCTAAATATAGTATTCAAACAACTAGACTAATACATGCACACCCATTGTAAAACCTTAAAAAATAAACTAGGATTTTCATTGCAAATAAACCAATACATCAATTCAAGGTGAATTCATTTAAATCATAAATTAACTACTACATCAACTCAATGTAATCTCGTTTCAATTAAAATCAACCAATACATCAATTCATGCAGAAATTTCAAAAACAGTGTAACCACATCACATTCACATCTAAATCATCTAACCTAAGGTACTAATTAAAATTAAACTAGCTCCCATTACCTATTTAAGTTGCTAAACATAAGACAAAAGCTCCAAGTTCACAAAGCTCCCAAGCTAAGCCTATACACATAAAGTCTTGATTAACAATTTGAGTATACCCCTACGCTCCTAGACTAACAAAGACTCGTCCTAGGTCCAGAAACTACACATGCAAACAACCTCCTCCTTAATCATGCAAAAATTATCAAAACTGACTCAATAGAAAAATGGGTGAAAAGGAACTTACTCTAATGGAAATTCTTATTAGGTAACTTTACTTTATGCTTTACTAGGAATCTTATGACAAGTTCTGATCTTTAAAAAAATTAATGGTTTGTTCAGAAACTTAGAGAAAAGTCAGAGAAAGAAAAGGGAAAACAGTTTTAGAGAGATGGTGGTTCTTTTTGAAATGAACATTGAATAACTAAACTTTTCTATTTATAAGTTTTTCACTTTAATATTAAAATACTCATGCTCCATTTCAATTATACCACTTATATTCTTAAACAATTTTCCAGGTCTTTACAATTGCACAACATTGATTTAACATTGACAATAAAATTTAAACAAGTTAAACAAACATAAGATTAACATCTACATCAAATAAATATGTCAAAGTTAAATCGTTCATAAACAAGGAAGCATAAAAGGAAATTATTTTCTAAGCTACTAAAAATATATAGTGATTATTTATCATATTGTCTTGACTTCAAAAGTATCATTGTTGTTGTTGTTGTTTTATTTCAACAACATTGAAATATAGTGGATTTTTTGTTACTGGTTATGCGGGCTAATCTACCCCGCCTTAGCATTGGTCGTGTGGGATGCAGACGATGCAGAGTGGGCCTAAGCTGACCAACAGATTACAATACTTAGTCCACCCCATGCTTTTTATGGTGGGTTGGTGGGTCGACCTACATGGGCTAGTTTGCATTACCATCCCTAAGAAAAAATAACAAGTGTCACCATCCCATATATATATATATATATGTATGTATGTATGTATGTATGCAGGTTGTCCCAACCCATTTTGACCTGCAAAAAAGGTCGACTTGCATAAGAATTGCGGGTTAGTTTTTTTGGTCCATGTGGAAGTGGGCTAGCTTGCACAATCAAAATCTTAAAAAAAAAAATACACGTAAATGTTGCAACAATAATTTTGTTTTAATGTTTTACATCATTGTTGCACCCCATGAGTCTAACATTGACAATAAAATTAAAACAAGCTAAATAAACATAAGAATAACATTTATATGAAATAACTATGTTATGAACAAGAAAACAAAAAAAAACTTATTGTCCAAACTATTAAAAATCTATATATAACATTGAAATATAGTGAATTTTTTGTTGCGGGTTATGTGAGTTAACATGCCCTACTTTGACATTGGCTCACATGGGATGCAGGTTATATAGGGCGACTCTAAGTGGACTAGTAGGTTAAACTACTTAGTTCGCCCGTGCCTTTTTTAGCAGGCTGACAGGTCGACCCACATAATTTGTTTCGTATTGTAGCTCGTATATTAAATATTCAGATTTGTCAATTAATCATCAGACACAAATTTTTCATTTTATTGAAATACTTGAAAGCTTATTCGTCTCAGGGATATTATTGTCTACAAAAAAATATATCACGATTATATTCTCATCAGGAAATAAGGGTAGAACATTAAAATGAAAGTTAACTTTATTCATCAAACTTGTTCACGTCAAACATAAGGTTCTCTCCTCATATGTAAAGTAATTATGAGCTTAATAATCTCATAGATGACTTTGTTTTAGTTTTGTTTATTAGATGATAGATATAAATTTGTTGAAAAATTCTTCCTGAAACAATTTCTTTAATCATTTATGTTACATCATATTTTCATAATCTTCTCATCTCAGACATTAATTGAAAAGTCATCATTCATATATCCAACTTCACACTAATTATAATTTTGAAAATAAGGATATGGATATGAATTTAATCTATACTGTTACCTATAGGCATGTCACACTAACAGTTCTTTCTGGTCCTTTCACATATATATCCAAGATATAATTTCATGATTCAATAATTCACATTTCCTAATAGATAAACTTCATTCATTAGATGATAAAAATTGGTCACTGATTACACATCATCCCTTTCTTCTATCATTTAACAATAGCTGCAAATTTATAATTTCACATACAACATTCATACACACAACACACACACATACACGCACACACACAAACACACACACGCACACACGCACACACACACACACACACATATATATATATATATATATATATTCATCTTCAAAATTCCTCGTCTTAAAAATGTCATATTGGTGACTATTTTGTGATAAGTGTATCATGTCAGAAGTAATAATTTGTTCCTAAGGACGGATATCGAACCCACAAGAAATAGTTAAATTCTTAAGTATAATATTCACTAAATATAAAACTATATATAAAAGTTTGTTGGAAAGATTGTTGTAAATGATGAATTGCAAGAATGTAAATAAAGCAAAGTAAAAGATATGTGTGATTCAATAGGAAAAATTGGGATTGAGATTCATCATTCTCACCCATCTGTATTTTTACAAAATAATATTCAGTCTTGGTTGATATTGATGCACATATGAAAATCATTCATATCGATTACTCACATACACAATTATTAAGAGAGTCTCCTAAATATTGATTTTTCGCATATTTATAAAAATTCTTCATCACGATCAAATGTTATAAAAAAATTAACATTTCAAATCTATTCCTAGCATTCAAATACGTTAAGCATTATCATTTAGGTCAGATTCTTATAAATACTTTTCAGTCAGATCTAAGGATCAAAATCATGAATAAGTCAAGCTTTGAGAATAAACTGATAATACCAATCATCAATCAAGAACTGAAATATTATAGATAAATATCACCTCAATATATAAGAATTTGAACACATATTACTCCTAATCCCAAAGGGAAGAATTAGTCACTCATGTTGGCCATTACAAGCATGGAAAGCAAGAAAAGAAGATCTAGAATGTTTCTCCTTGACAAGTGCCTCCTTTAAGGTTTTTTTTATCTCTTTTTATTCTCTCAATGATCACAATGATGTCTAGGATTATGCCTCATGCCTTCTATTTAACCTAACTGGGCTTAAGCTAAGTGACATTTTTATTCGTAATATATTTATATGCTTCATCTCTCCTTAAATTTATGAAAATAACACAAAATTGGGAATAAATCCTTCTTATTCATCTCATAATCCAAAAATATGTAAAAAGGTTAAAATTTCTAAATTAGAGGTTGAATTATAATTATTTTATCAATTAAAGTCCATAAGTGTCTATCCTTTTGTATGATATATTACTGAATTATGACACTTATCACCTTTTTTTTTTATATAAAACTTAATCCAGTGCCATGGTGTAAAATGGATTCACATGCGTCATAGTTGTTGGAATAGTAAAAATAATTTTAATAGGTTCAGTAATATGGATGTTCATCGTTCCATCTAGTAAAATTAATAAAGATGATCCTTTTACGTCCACATTTCACTATAGTCATGGGAATGTAGTATTTATTGTCATAGAGAATTGTGCAACATATGGAGGTACTATATGTGTATGTTTAAATCCTTTATCATTTTGTAAAAGAAAAAAAATACACATGAAAAACACAAAAAGTGAGAACAATTATCAGATAATAAATTTTATAACAAATTATGCAAATATGTATATCGTACAATCAATACAATTAGTTAGACTCACTAAATCAAGCACAAATGATGTGATTAGTCAGATTCACTGGTACAAGTAAATATGCTGCGTTTAGTTAGACTCAAGCACATATGATGCATTACTCAAACTCAAGCACAAATGATGTGATTAATCAGACTTAAGCACAAATGATGTGATTACTCACACTCACTGATGCAAGTAGTCAGACTTATTGGTAAAGGTACAAATTATACAATTGATCAGACTTACTAATATAAGTACATATGATATAATTGTTCAGACTCACTATTTGATTCACATGTATTAATTAAAATTATTTTTGTAATGACTAGTCAAGATAAATGAACTTATCAAATCCCACTTATTTAAATCCCTAAGGCCCAACTTTCAGCTAGATATAATTTAATTTTCACTTTTTCTCAAAATAGAGTCAACGATGAAGTAAAACATACAATCTAACTCGTTATTTGATTCACGTGAAACAATTTAAATCATCCATGTAATGACTAGTTAGCATAAATGAGCTTGTCAAATTCCATTCATTTAAATCCTCAATGTCCAATATTTAACTACATATAATTTAAATTCTCACTCCCTCTAAATAGTGAGACATCATATGTAAGGTAAACTGAGAATACCCTTTTTAAGCCAAGGGAATATCAGTCAAACAAAATAATAAAATTAGGAACTCCTGACTTGATACCAGACGTAAGGAAAAACATAAAGTTCCTTACCCGAGTCAATTTATACACCAATCAAAGAGCAATGGAGATAAGGACAAATAGAACAATGAGGTTAGAGACACCTCTTTTGACAAGAATAATATAATAGTTTACATATAATAATTGTCACATACTCTTACTATTGCTTTTAAATATTGATGTATTGATCTAATGTTGTTTTTCTCTCTTCTGGTCTCATTGTTTCTCTTGTAATAATGTGTGTACCCATCTTATGATAATGCTCTTATTTATAATTTAACTTGTAATGATTACACTTGATGTGAGTTGATTTTAGGATTTTTCATTTTTTGGTGTGACACTTTACTTAGATTGAAATTTTAGGAATTTAAGAGTGAAGACCTTAGGAAAATCCCCACTGGACATTAACTTAACCAAGTGGTTAAGTAGATGTGAAGGTTCATTTCACAAAGGCAAAAGGAAAAGACAATTATAAGGTGAAAATGATGCTAGAAGGTGCGGAATTAAAGAACAAGAAAAAGAAATCAAAATAGAATTGTCGAATGGAAACAAGGAAAACCAAGCAAGAACATGATACAAAGAGTAAAAATCAAATGACAATGGAAGAATAGATGAAGGAAGGAGAAAGCTTAAGTGATGGATTTGAGAAGTGGAACACACACTTGGAGTGTGATTGGCCTCCAAGATAAGTGAAGATAGCCGCCACTAAAGAGCTCTCAATACTCATAAGATAAGACCTAAATGCTAAGAGGAATTCAAACCTCACTAACACCTCACACAATTTATACAAAGTAACTCTTCTTCTATTAATTTCAACTTGAAAAATACACTAGGTAGGCCTCCTATTTATAGGTGAAGGAGCCTTGGAGAACAAGCTAAAGGGGTAGGATGGGAAAAGGGAAAAAATGGGCAGCCTTAGGGTTTGACTAAGTCAAACCCGCATC
>Ga0123342_1009825_pt1 | contig 11240 bp, 2 predicted proteins | sample Turbeawhitnodule_FD_89960 | JGI IMG/M metagenome (GOLD analysis project Ga0123342, IMG submission 89960) | Root nodule microbial communities of legume samples collected from Mexico - Turtle bean Mexico white nodule | ecosystem: Host-associated > Plants > Roots > Nodule | place: Mexico: Nepantla... | reverse complement strand
CATTACGGCTCATTGTTTTGGGTTGAGTGCACTTTAGTACGGTTCTACAGAGTATAGTTTTCTCTCAGTTTTTGGGTGTTCTTGTCACTGACTTGAGCGTCGGAGCGCCACCGGCCGCAGAGGAGCCACCTTGTGTTTTTCTGGTTCTCAGAGGGGCTACCTGTGGTGTGGACTTGAAGGGCACGTGGTGTCAAGCTGGTGAGGAAGATCGTGACAAAGCAACGCTCTTGCGCTAGGTTAACCGGCAGGATCAATTATGTTTTACTCAATCCTTTCTAATTATTGTCATTGTTTTCATTTTCAAAAGCTAAAATTTTCTAATTTATTTTATTTTTCACTAAATAATTATATAGCAAGTCTTTTGTGGACTCAATACTTGACCTTATGTCCATTTATTACTTGTGACAGTTTGACACGTTTGTCAATCCAATTGTCAGGGGTCTGTTTACCGTTTTTCTTCAATCCCCATGAGTTTCCTAGGATATTTTCTTGTTGTTATATAAAAAATTAGTCAAGAGATTACCTCTAACACCAATTGAAGCAATAGACAAACTTTAAAAAAGACACAAATGGACAAACGTTGTTTCACTGGATCCAAGGTATTGTCCACTTTGAAGGTTGGTGCTCCGTCACGATTTTGTCCTTAAAAGGCATCTCAGAGGGTTAAGGGATGAAGGTGTATTTAAATTGCCATTTACCTCGACTTTTAAGCGATGTGGGATTATATTTTGGTCGTATCGGAACAAAGATGTCAATGTTCCGACCTCAGGTCCGAGAGATAGCATCGCTAGGGTCAACCACAACATCTGAGGTATTGTCCGTTTTGCAGGTTGGTGCTCTATCACGGTTTTGTCCTTAAAAGGCGCCTCAGAGGATTAAGGGATGAAGATGTATTTAAATTGCCCTTGACCTCAACTCCTAAGTGATGTTGGACTATATTTTAACCGTATCGAAACACAATCCAATCTGTTTTTCTCGTGAGCTTTGTCTATTATAAACTCTGACATACCATTAATTGTTAGGTGTCTCTTTAATAATATACTTATTTATACTATTTAATGAAGGATAAACACTCCAATATACATTGGTGAGTCACATTTGTGACCATCTTTCAAAATTGAGCCTTGTAAAACGGCTGAAGTAATAGTTAATAACTGTTCTTATATAAGTTGATTGCGAAATAAGAATTAATTAGTGATTTGTGTTAGTTGTTTGATGATTATTTAGTATGCATAGCATGAACGTGTCCTATATTAAGTCAAAACCTATTTGAGTCTTTACTCATTCATGAATTAACTTATTCTTAAGAAAATGATTCAAGTTTATCAAATAGTTTTAAAATATAATTATATTGAACTAGTTTTATTTGTTCATAAATTAATTCGTTTTCAAGGGTTTCTTGGCACAGCCCTTTGTATAGAAACTATAGATTTGATTATGAAAAGAAAAAGCACAAATTAGGGAAAGGAAGGAAAGAGAACTAGAGAAAAAGAGGCAGTCCTTAACTTATATACTTTTACAAAATTTCAATGCTCAATCACTTTTATTTGAAAACTCAACTAAAATGCTTTGATATGATACTCTGTTGTTGCTCCAACCATAGTTGTTGCTGCCGCAACAAACTATCCTCTTGCATTGACACATTTAAAGTTTGTTCATTGGTATTTGCACTAGGCCATGCTCCAAAAGGATCAATAGACACATTTAAAGTTTGTTCATTGGTATTTGCTCTAGGCCATGCTCCAAAAGGATCAATAGACACATTTATAGTTTGTTCATTGGTATTTGCACTAGGCCATGCTCCAAAAGGATCATTGTCTATTGATGTTGCCAATGTTGTCCCATTGTAATAATCCTTTGCACTAAATGTCGGTGGCACTGTTGAACCATAAAAGTTCTGCTCTTCAACGTGTAAGGGAACAATACTCAGGTTAGGATTCTGAAGAGTAGTAACAGTTGGTGTTTCCATTATGGCATCAACGTTTGGCTTGTGCACTTGAAATGTTGGAATTGAATTGTCCATAAAGGAACATTGAGTGTGGAAACTTGGTGTAGTAATAATGGGATCTGATATTTTAGTATTAAAACTTGATGGCACTATTATGTTGGTCTCTAAAGAAGAATCTTGAGCTCTGAAAGTTGGACCCTTTGTTGTCTCATTTGGATACATGTCCCCAAAAAATAGATCCGGATTTGCTATGGAACTGGAACTTTGATCTGAGATGGTTGGTACAATAGGATCCTGAGCATAAAGAGCCTGTGTTGCTGCCTTAAATGTTGGTGCCACATCAATAAATTTATCACTAGTGGTTGCAAGTGGAGCAACATTTCCTGTGTCATCCAGGAATGGATTGTAGTTGTGTTGAGGAACTAAAGCTTGATCAAATAAGGTCACCAATGGGATGATCCCATTTGCCAATTTGGGTGATGTCTCAGCAGGTGCAGTTACTGTCTTTGCCAAGACTAACTCCCAACAATCTTTGGTGATATTATTGGAAACTGCTTTTGTATTTTGTCGCTCCCACTCATTTGTTTGATTTTGTTGCAGTTCCTGCGGCAATTCATCAAAACTTACAACATCCAAACTCGACCTTGACGTTTGATCAATTGGAAATGATATCGCAGAAGCAAAACCATTTGCTCTAACATAATCATCACATGCCGATTCTTTCTCATCTTTGTCTGATTCCTCTGAATTTATGTCTTCCTCGAGTGATATCTTAGGACTAAGGGCAGCATCGGTAGCACTCATGAGATCTTCCAACGATGTACGTTGTGACCTAAATTCGAATCCTGCTTCAAACAAACTTTCAAGTGTTTCACAGCTTTCCCTAGCTTCATCATGAGATGAACTTGAGCCAATAAGATCCTTGGGTGGAAGAAAAAGGAGATGCTTTGAATTATTATTTGTTGGCAAAGAAGCTTGGTCTTTGAAGAAGTCTTGCAATGTTTCCATAAGCTCTTCAGAAACCTTTTGCACTCTGGGGTAGTCATAGGACCTTCCAATCCCAATGCTTAAACAAAAAGAATAGAAAGCTGATAACTCATCAAACTGCTTGTAGGATTTAACACAAGCATTGAATGTTGCAGCACAAGGCAAAAATGGCAAGTGGAAGAAGTTATCCAAGACAACAGCAAGACCATCAGAGATATCCCTATAAAGATCAAAACTTTCTTGTACAATAGCATAGAGAGAAATCTGAACCAAACGGTTGGTCCTGGCTGACCCAGTAGGCTTTGTGCCAATAGCTCTATCTAATAACCTTTGCCAATGAGGAATTTTGTCAAGCACCATTGTGGGTTTCATGTCTTTGATACCTGGCTCATTGGATGTCTTGTTGGATTGGTTACTCTGGTGAAAGCGGTTGTGATAAGTGAAACGGCGTTGAAGCTTTCCGGTGAGGAAGCAATCCAAGCGTTCATCAAGGTACAAAGCAAATGTTCTAATGAATGCAGTGTAATCCCAAGGGCTAGAATTGGAGTCATCCTTGAAAGCTGAAAGGTTGAGAATTTTGGCACCCCTTTTCATTGCATGCAAGACTTCCCTAGGAAAATATGGATCACCATCTTGAAAGATTCTAAGAACAATGATCAGACATTTGAGGGCAACAACCCAATTGCGGGTCTTACCAATGCGTTTGCCTATACAATGAGCACATGCAGCTGCATACACTTTGTTAGAGGAAACTATGTTCAAAATTTCATTCACATAACGCTCTTCAATGGGGTTTTTATCATGGGTTGTGGCTTTCAAGATGGTGACTTCAAGATTTGCTGCATTGGTAACCTTGGCTAAGCTAATGCTTGTTTGGTCCTTCACTGCTCCAATTGCCTTCCTAAGCTTGCTTGGCATTGTGAATCAAATTGTGTCAGAATCAGAATTTTATCTCTTTCTTTCACAATTCTAACATCACTACGCATTTCACGCTTGGAAGGGAAATCATACATACGATTTCCATACAACATCTTCTATGTCAGATATTCATGGAAAATACTATCATCCTTCAACTTCTCCTTTTTTTAGTTCTTCAATTTTTACGGTTCAGAGTAAAGCTAGGAAAGGAAAATCACTAATTTATACTTTTTTCTTCTTCTAGATATACCTCTTTAAATCTCATATCAATTATGAACTTAATTTCATATACTACTGTTTCAAATTTAATTACAATATTCATAATCACATATTGCAAAATCTGATAAGCTTATTAACTTTTATAATAACTATTTTCAAAATCAGATCTCTATTGATTTTTATTGATTACGTACGCTATAAGAATTGAATTCTTATTTTACTCGTTCACATTAACTTTTTTCCTTATAATCTCATATTTTAAATGATAGCTTAATCTTTTCTATGATTAATATATACAATTTTTTTTAAAACACACAGCAGTATGATAATTCTTTATTTTTCTTTCCGTGATTATGATTATTATTAGCTGAAATAATAAAATTAAGATATATATTTAATTTTCAATCTATGCGTGTTTTATTCTTATAGTTTTAGATGGATATATATTTTGTTGGATTGATCGATGACTAAATAAATATTATGTATATATTTAAATTGTAATTATATATTAGTGTTGTGTTATGATCACTTGGTAATAAATGACTAGGTAATAGATTTTTGGGACTCAAAAAACGGAAAGGTTTTCCTGTCCATAATTAAGGTGCAAAGTCTATTTTACCCATAATCAAATAAAAAATGATTTTTAAATCTCTGCACTCTGATGAGCTTCTTCGTTGAGTGAGAGCATCCCTTTGTGGGAGAATTTATAGAAGAAATCATCTTCGATGACATCAACTAGGTAAAATGTTTAAAGTACGAACTAGTGGAGATAGTCAACATGATTTTCTAATTTTATAATTTGAAATGCAAATTCATAATTTAAAATATAGAATTTGAAATATCTTTTAATGACTTCCAAATTTTAAAATTCACAATTCAAACAATCATTTTCAAATTATAAAATTTGGAAGCTAATTTTGTATTTCGAGAAGTCATTTTCACTTCCAAAGTTTACAATTTAAAAGTCTATATGATTTTTGAATTCTAGAATTCATAATAGAAATTCAAATTCTTTAATTTATAAGTCATTTTCTGAAATTAAAAATGACTTTTGAATTGTAAAATTTGAAAGTTGATTTATATTTCAAATTTTACAATTTTAAAATTATTTTTTAATTAAAAAATGATTTCTAAATTATAAAATTCAGAAGAGTATTTTTGAAATTACAATAATTATGAGGTGCAGGAAGAAACTATGGAGGTGTAGGAAGAAATTTCTCTAAAAACAATATCCAAAGCATACAAGTGAACACTCTTCTCGGGTTTTGCTTCCTTAACCCTATAATTACTATATTCACCTCTGTAATTATTAAAATGACCCTTTTATAATTTGTTTTATTTCAATAGTATGTCCTCCTTCTTCACATTTTTGCTTGTGGATGTGTTTAATTTTTTACTCCATTGAAACAGGTTAAGTAGTCAAACGAGCTTTTATGTTGGTTTAAAGTTGTTAACCTCTTATAGGTGCAACAAATATGAACGAGGAACATTAATGAAGTTTTTATTTATTTTAATGGTTATTAGTTTTGCATCATCTGGTAAAAATTAAAATTTCCAGAATAAACAATTAGAAGATAATTTAAAATAAAGTAATCATTTTAAATTGAATAATTCATAATATGATTTTTTATTTTCCGATAAGCATTTCAAAACATTGAGATTAATGTTTTGGATTATTTATAAAAAGAACTTTAGGAAGTTTTTCGAAACATATATATCATACATGGTTCTAGAACACCTAATCCATAACATTTTACGTGTATTATGAATTGTTTAATTTAGAATGTGAAATATGTATTCTATAAAGTGTATTCAAGAACACATTAACCAAATCAAATTCACATGGTCATCCCTGCATTGTCTAATTTCTATAGTGGCACGATCAACGTGAAGCACCACTACTGAGAGTTATATTATTGCAACTCTGCCTAAAGTGACATAAGTGTAGAATTTGTTAAGTTAGCAAACGATCCAATACTCAATCTCATGATATGAATATCTATATCTTTTGATGATAACAAATACTATAAGGTGCATTGTGATATAACAAAGCTCACTCATGTGCAGTATAAGTTAAGACAAAAACAATAGAGCAAACAAGCAAGATTCACTAGACGATACAACAACAAAAAAGGTTGTTAGACTAAAAAAACGCCCAATGTTAAGACTTTAAACGATTCAATCAGACTTAGACAATCTCATAGTGAGACTCTCCAAACATCTTTTAATGATAACAAAAATCTATAATGATAAGATATAATAGTTATACCAAAACACTTTAAACAATGAAATGAAAAGTGCTAGACTTTATAGTGCACAATAGACGTTAAACTAGACAATGAAGGCCAGATGATAATCATATTGTGAAAGAGTTGTACCAAAAGTGATGGAGGATCATCTAGACAAAGTCAACCACCACAACTCAGGCTTAGAGAGGAAACACAAAGAACATATGAATTCATCTTAAGTCTTGTACAAATTGTAAACAATAGACTAGTTTGTAGTTTTAGTTGATTTTCGGCTTTGTATTCTGAGCCAAACCTAGAGTATGAATAACCCTAACCCTAGGAAAGGAAGAAGTGCATGGAAAGCTTCTAGAAATCCTAACTTTACACAAGTTAGGGTTAGAAGGAACTGAGGGATGACCTAGAAACACTAATCCTATCTTTCCATGCATGTTAGGGTTGGGTAGCTTGCATGGCACACTAACTTCACTCTTTCTCTCATATAAATAAGGGTCTTCTCCTCTTTATAATTCAGACTTGAATGTGTAAAGAAACTCTGCCAAATTTGAGCTTCAAACATTCTCTCAATGTCTCACTCTCATCCTTGCTAGGGTTCTTCAACCCTAGCCTAGGGTTCTTGGAAGAACAAGAACTTCTTCACTAGCTTCCGTGAGAAACTACACATCTTGCACCGTTGTTCATTCCTTCATTCTTCAACTTCATTCCGCTGTCAACCTCTTTCACTCCATTTGGTCAAGTTCTCCCTACAAACATGGATTACACTCCATCAAAAGGTCTCATTAAGAAAGTAGACAATGTCTACATAAGAACTCAATGGACCATGCTATTAAGTGGTACACATGGCATATGATGAGAGAACCAACAATGCACCAAACGATGATCAAGTCATACATAAGACAGATGATGATGCACGATTTACCAAGGAAGTTTCCATACTTAATATTTCCATCCTATATATGTTCAAATCCTTGTTATATTTTTCATAGAATGTTCTTGAATATATTGTGCTTAAATATTTAATAATGAAATATATACATTTTCTTGAGTGTTTACAAATTGATTTTGAATACAAATGTACACCTATTTATTAATTCAAAGTCTGTATAGCAAAGTTTTCTAAAAACAGAGTATGAAATTGATAACATGTTTTTTGAAATATATTCGCAAGAATTTAAAACCAGATTAAATCTAATTATGCTCAAACGTTTTAATTTGAGTTTAACCTATAAATGTTGATGATGTTTTTTGAATTAATATGCAAGAATAGAAAGACTTTATAGTTCATAAATCAACTAAGATATTGTTTTCAACATCATATGCTTTAATATATAAAATATATCGATTGTTGAGAATCATAAAAAGTTTCTAAATGTATTTTAGGAACATCAAGATACGCATGAGTCAATGTACAAAGTTTCCATACTCAACGTCTGACTAAAGAAAATGAGAAGACTGATGAACAAGAATTGTGCAAATTAAACATTGAAGTTTAATCCAGTCATTATCTAAAGAAAGCACGTGCAATGGAATAATTCCAAGAATTAATCATAAGGCAAAGAAGTATTCAGAGCTTGTATCACGACATTCCTAATTCAGCGTGATACAATGAAGATTCATTACAATGTTATTATTTAGTTGATTAAGGAAACTATTCAAAAGAACGAATACAAGATAAAGAAGTGGAGAATGTGACTCAATCATTGTTAGATATATCTATCAACGTTCACACAACCTTCAGTAAAGAAAGAAATGAAAAAAGCAAAGACGTGTAAATATTAGTAAGCTAAATTTTCCTTATCAAACGCTACTGCATTTACAAAGATTCGATGTGACAAAGATACAATTGAAGAATCAAGTCACAAAGAATTAAAGGTTTAACATTCACATTAGAATATGAAAGGAAACAATTCAAATTGTTTCATACGCTAAAAGACGCGCATAACCAAATCAAAGCAAAACTTTCCATATTCATAGTCTAACGAGAAGAAGATGATGAACAATACACAATGATGAGTGATATGATATCAAATACTCAAGATTATATTATTGAAGTATCAATATTCAAATTTTGGACTGAAGAAGAAATAAATCAAATTCATTTAAAGTACAAGACGTAGAAGAATCAATCAATGCGTCTAATGGTCATCTGAACAAAGAGAAGAATCAATGCTTCAACGATCACAATCTGAATACTATATAAAGACCTTTAAGGTCAAGAAAACAACATACAATTACACAAGATAAAGATACAAATCTTACATAGTGTATTCATATTCTTAGTGTGTATAGTCCTTCTTTGAGTATATTTGTTGTTTACAACATTCATATTTTAGGGAGTGAGCCAAACATAGTAAATCCTTGACTGTGTAAAGATAATCATGTGCGCTTCCATTGCTACTTTTTGATTGAGAGTCTTTCTCACTTGCTAAGAGGTCTTAGTCTTAGGAGGAGATTAAGACTTGTTACCTGGAGAGGTGTAGAATACTTGTTGATAAAGGCTCTTAAGGGGTTGCTTGAAAGGACTGAACGTAACCCTAGTTGTGGTTGAACCGATATAAATTTTGTGTGTAATTCTCTCTCCATCCTTTATCTTTTAGATATTGTATTTGTCTTGATAATTTTTCAAGTACCGAATTTGAGTTTAGGCTTTATTCAACCCCCTTCTAGAGCGAAATGTACCTTCACTCACAACAGTCAGACGATTCATCCATTGTGTTTATGTTATAAAAATATTATAAGTGGATAAAATATTCAAATAGAACATTGAAAATAAAGAACTTGTGTAAATAAGAAAAATCCAATGAAAAAGCACCCATAAGGGGAAGCTTTCATTAGATAAAGAACAATCATATGAAAAGGCATTCATCAGATGAAACTTTGGTTAGACAAAGAACATATTAGACGAAGCTCATAACAAATCCTATTACGGAATCCAAGTGTTGAAGAACTTATTAGAAGATCATATCAAATGATCCCCTTCAACAACACAAGGTAGATGCATTTGTTTACAAGCATCAAAATGAACGTTGGAGATTACACAAATTAGACGATACACGCATCACCAACACATCAAAAGAACCATTGCGTTAAGGAAGTGTTCATATTAACTTTCTTATCATTTGAATGATTCATGAAGCTGCCCATTCAATTATAAATCTTATTTGATATTCTTGAATTATATTTTTCAAATAAGATTATTAGGATTAAATGATTTTGGACAAAAGTTAAACAATATTACATTGTAAAAAAAATTAAAAAATAAAGCATTAATATTTTCTATATCAAAGAGTTTTTCAAAATATGTTTTAATAGAATAACATCTGGATTAAATGTAAGTATGCTTCAACGTTCTAAATTAATATTAACTCGGAAAGTTTCTGATTAGAGCATTCAAGAAGAAATATTTGAGAATATAAAGTATAGATTATTTGAAAATATTGAAAGATATTGTTTCACTGATACCCTTGATTTAATTTGTAAATTATATTGCTCACTGATGCTTCTTTTGTTCCTATATATTATCAAATGGACTTAACAACGCATATAGAGCTAAAAGCCAACATTTCCTTTATTAGCGTCTAATAGGAAAATGATGAAGCTAATAAGCAAGATTTGAACCAATCAATAATGAAGCAACATCAAGAAGAATAAACACAAAGGAATAGATCAAGCGAAATACTCTAAAGATATTACAAGAGAAGAAACCACATTAAAAAAATCACATTTGAACTTTCCTATTTCAATGTCTAATACAAAAGAGAAGATGAACAATGCATAATTGAAAGTTCATATATATGGAGAAAGTATTTCAAAATCAAAATGCATGTGATGGAAGCATCCTTCGGGAGTGTCAGCGGAAGACTTAAAAAAGAACTTGAACTTTCCCCAAGTTTCAAAAACGAAACTTGAGAGGTATTATCCCAAGGAAGGTCCCTTGGTTTGAGAACCTAGGAGAAGAATACTCTCATTTTAAGACTTTCTAATAGAACAAGAAGACTAGATCTAGGCCAATTCAATTCTAATTCATCTTAAAGGTGTCTTACAAGGGGTAGGCCTCTTATTTATAGATGTAGAGGTATTTCCCTCCAAGCGCCCAACCAATATGGGACAAATTCACAAAGTTTGTAGTTGCACCTTATTTTCACGTTGGTTTTGACTCCATGTTCCACTAACCTTGAAGTGGTCATGAGCCTTTTGAGTTGTCTTTCTGCACTTATTTTTTATACAATAAAATTGTAAGTCCTATACGTTTCTTTTTCTCTACTTTTTCACATATTTACAAGGCTAAGAAGAGGGAGAAAATAACTCTTCAAAGTGTAGATTCTCTTCTTGAGACTTCATCTTTTCCATTATCGTGGCCCAAGATGTGGTGGTGGCTTGGAAGGTTTTCCATCAAACCCTCCCTCTTGAAAAAGATTTTTCCTCAAATTTAATTGATGCTCAGGGTTGCCACCTTTATTTATTTATTTTTATGTTGTTTCCTCTAGGGCCATATACCACCCTGTAAAACACAACAAACAATATTAAAATACAAGTTTTTCTAAAGATAGTATTTATAGAAGGCCATTTTGTTTTTGAAATTGGTTTTTAAAAAAGGTGTGGGTCTTTAAACTTTTTTTTTATTCTCTTTGTGTTGTTTATTGCCCAAGTCCGACAATATCTCCATAAAGTGTTGTTTTTTAGATTAAAAAAATAAAATACAGGATTACCTTTTTTAGAAGAAGAGTTCAAAACATACACACCCTCTTATGATTTTCTTGTCAAGTGATGTCCTTAGTGTTGAACCTTGTGATGTTCAAGTTTTGAAGAATCCAAATCCTTTGAAGGATGTTGAAGCCTCTGCTTTGCTTGTTGTTGCTGTGCTGGTTTAAGCTTTGTTCTGGGGTAGTTTATATGTTGTAATCCACCCTTTGATTAAATCT
>Ga0123342_1009824_pt1 | contig 11241 bp, 8 predicted proteins | sample Turbeawhitnodule_FD_89960 | JGI IMG/M metagenome (GOLD analysis project Ga0123342, IMG submission 89960) | Root nodule microbial communities of legume samples collected from Mexico - Turtle bean Mexico white nodule | ecosystem: Host-associated > Plants > Roots > Nodule | place: Mexico: Nepantla... | reverse complement strand
TGGAGACATTTTGCGAAAACTGACTGCTAGATACCCAAATCAACTTAAAGGGCTGGTTGGAATTGAAGAAAATTATGAACAAATTGAATCATTACTAAGAATTGGGTCAAGAGAAGTTAGAATCCTGGGAATATGGGGCATGGGTGGCATAGGAAAGACCACCCTTGCTACTGCTTTGTATGCACAACTTTCTCCTGATGAGTTCGAAGGTGGTTGCTTCCTCACAAATGTAAGGGAAAATTCAAGTAGGCCTGGTGGACTTGAAGCTTTACACAAAAAGCTTTATACTGAGTTGTTAGGTAATGAAAGTCATTGTTTTGATGCACCCCTTTTAGTACCCCAGTTTGTCATGCATAGGCTTGGACATAAAAAAGTCTTCATTGTTTTGGATGATGTGGCTACCTCTGAGCAATTAGAACATCTTATTAAAGATTATGGTTTGTTGGGACCAGGAAGTAGAGTCATTGTTACAACTAGAGACCAGCAAATTTTTAGACCAAATGATGAGGTATATGAGGTGCAGAAATTGAGTTTTGATCGGTCTCTCGAACTTTTCAGTTTGACTGTCTTTGAAGAAAACACACCTAAACAAGGACACGAAGATTTATCAAGAAGGGCAGTTTCCTATTGCAAAGGTATTCCATTGGCTTTGAAAGTTCTAGGTGCAAGTTTACGTCGAAGAAGTAAAGAGGCATGGGAAAGTGAATTGAGAAAACTCAAAAAGATCTCAAATAAGGAAATTAATAATGTATTAAAGTTAAGTTATGATGGCTTAGATCGTTCTCAAAAGGACATCTTTCTAGATATTGCATGCTTCTTCAAAGGAAAAGATAGAGATTGGGTCACAAATATATTGGAAGCTTGTGATTTCTTTCCAGCATCTGGAATAGAAGTTCTTTTAGATAAAGCTCTAGTAACAATTTCAGGTTGCAGTATAGAAATGCATGATCTAATACAAGAAATGGGTCGAGAAATTGTTGATCAAGAATCTATTAAAGAGCCTGGAAGGCGAAGTCGATTGTGGAGACCGGAGGAAGTGCACGAAGTATTGAAACATAACTTGGTATAACTGGTAGATTCATAATTGTTTCTTTTTGGTTTCATTTTAGGATGTTGCTAGTATGATAATTCTACTATTCTAAATTTTGTTTCACAGGGAACTGAAGTTGTTGAATGCATAACTTTAGATACGTATAATCTAAACAGGGATCTAAATTTGAGCTCTAATTGCTTCACAAAGATGGTTAACTTGAGATTTCTTAACATACATTGTTCATTCTGGTCAACCCGATTTCATGTGTACCTTCCTAGCGGTCTGGAGTCAGTTTCTGATAAATTGAGGTACTTTTATTGGGATGGATTTTGTCATGAGTCTTTGCCGTCTAACTTTCATGCAGAAGATCTTGTTGAGCTTTACATGTATGGTAGCAAGCTTAAAAAGCTTTGGGATGGTGTTCAGGTATGAATGCGGCTATATTACTAAATTTTTATCCAATTTGTTTAGGTTTCTGTTTTAGTCAAAGCTAGTGATTATGAATTAACGATTTCTGAACAACGTGATGCATTTTGTTACAGAACCTTGTGAACTTGGAGATAATTTACCTTGAAGACTCTGGGGATCTGGTTGAAATTCCTGACTTATCTAAGGCCGAAAAACTTAATACAATTGATCTCTCTGGTTGTGAAAGCTTGCGTAAGCTCCACCCTTCCATAGCATCTCTCCCTAAGCTTACAATCTTGTATTTGAGTGGCTGTACAGAGATTGAAAACCTGAATCTTCATTCAAAATATCTGCAGAGGTTGCACCTCGAAGGTTGTTCATCTCTCAAGGAGTTCTCAGTGACATCACATGAAATGACGGTTTTGGACTTATCTTATACTGCTATATGTGCATTGCCATCATCAATTAAATTCAATAGGAAACTTACTCATCTTTTGCTAAAGGGATGCAACAATTTTGGCATGTTATCGAATGTTTCAGAACCGGGATTGATTACAGCGCCAGACCATTTTGACTGCACTCAACACAACGCGAATCTATCATTCTTACAATCACCCCCCGACATCATTGGCCACTTGTTCTGTTTAAAAACTTTAGACTTAAGTGGAACTATTGTGGAGAGTTTGCCTGAAAGCATAAAAAACCTTTCAATGATGACACTATTGAAGTTAGATGATTGCAGGAAACTGGTGAATCTATCAGAGCTTCCACCATCCTTGAATATTTTGACAGCCTATAACTGCACTTCTTTGGAGACAGTCTTCAGTCAATTACTTGTTTTTGAACACATGTTGCAGAGTTGCACGCCCTGCTTATCCAAACAATATTATCCTAAGCAATTTGAGGGTGGATGTGTCGTTTTCCCTGGAGACCATATCATGATGAATCAATGCGGATTTCATACTGTAGATAGTTCAATAACTATTCCTTATCTCTCACTACCTGAATTGTGTGGTTTCATCTGTTGTGTCATTGTTTCTGAGGGATCAGTAGAGGGACATTTTTCGTGTTCTATCTATCAAGATACCAAACAAGTGGGAATGGATGAAGGCAAATTATTGCACACATCTTTAATATCACATCACGTGGCATTTTTGTTTGTTGAAACATGTGACCATCTTAGTGAAATACCTTTTAAGTTTGAATTTAATTACGGTCAGAAAACGGAAAAAGTTACAATCAAAGAGTGTGGGGTCTTCCCAGTGTATGCCACAGAATCAGGGTTGAAGTTGTTTGAATTGGAATCTGTTACTCAAATCTTCAATGAGTCACAATCCAGAGCAATTGGAGTTGGAGTTAGATGCTCCAACGCAGAAAATGGATTAGAATCCTTGGTTGAAGTATCTAATAACGAGTCACAGCTGACAGAGATTGGAGTTGATGGATCAAATAATGAAAATGGAAATGAAAATGAGTGGGAAGAACTTCTTCATGTGATTACTTCATCGGTATGAAACTTCACCCTTATTTTTATTTCTTAAATGAAACTATATAGTACTTCAAAAATAGAATTTTTTAGTTGGAAATACTCTGGCTTCTCAAAAATCATGCCTAGTCTATTGCAATAACACTGTGTTATACTTCAATTTTAGCAGGTTTTCTTTTGAAACACTTGTGGAGAAATTCATGGGAAATGAGAGCTAGCTAGCTTCGTGGAAGAGTCTGAGTTGTACTCAAAACATTTTGGTGGTGAATTTTTCCTTCATTTAGAATAAAACGGGAGAATGCTAAGGTATTTATTTTATAGTATCCTTCTGAGACAACTGGTGAATGATATCAAATTGTTATGGTAATGGATTGATGATTTTATATGTGCAAACCTTTATATGTTGCTCGTGACTTTGTGGCAACCACGCCTACTTAATGAGAATGTGTTGTGTTGTTCATAAAGTAGTGTACAATTTGCAATTATAGTGACCACAAAAGTCAAACCAATTAAGTATAAGTTAAGAAGTTCATGATTTAAGTAGTTCACAAATGAGGGACAGATTAAACAAAGTGTACCGTGTCAGAATTAATAATTTGTCTTTAAGGACGTATATCGAACCCACAAGGAATAGTTGAATTATCAAGTATGAGATTCACTAAATACAAAACAAAATAATAAAGTTTGTTGGAAGTTTGTTGTGTATGATTGCAAGAATTGTAAAGAAAGCAAAGTAAGTAGTATTGATTCAATTGGAAAAATTGGGATTGGGTTCATCCTTCTCACTATTTTTGTATTTTGAAAAGCAAAATAATATTATATCCTTTGATTGATATTGATGCCCATATAAAATTCATTCATATCGAATTTTGACATACAAAATTATTAAAGTAGTCTCCTAAATATCGATTCCTCATATTTATAAAAACTCCTTATTCTTACGATTAGATGTTGATAATAATTAACATTTGAAATCTATTAGCATTTAGATATATTAAGCATTATCATTTATGTCATAAACTTAGAAGTACTTTTCAGTCAAATCTAAGGATAAAAAAATGGTTAACAAGCCTTATGAATAAAATGACAATACCAATCATCAATCAAGAACAAAATATTACATTTAAATATTACCTCAATACATAAGGGTTTGAACAGATTACTCCCAATCTCACTGAGTAGAATTAGCCATTCACGTTGGCCCTTACAAGCATAGAAAACTAGAAAAGAAGATCCAGGATGTTTCTCCTTGACGGATGCCTCCTCGAGTTTTCTATCATCTTCTATTCTCCCAATGATGTCTAGAATTGTGTCTCACACCTCATATTTAACCTAGTTGGGCTTGGATTATAAGTGACTTCTCGTCTGGGCGGGATTGTGCTCATCTAGGTGAGTTATACGAAAACAACCCAACATCTCAGGAGTGATCTCACTTGAGCGTGACTGAGCTCGCTTGGGCAAGATCCTCTAGAAGGCTTCTGGCTTAGGCGAGTTTGGGCGAGTGTTGGAGTGTTGCAACTTTCCCTTTTCATCTTGTATATTCTCCTTTCACTCTTTCATCTCCATCTTTCTCTAGAATTATGAAATTAACAAAAATTTTGGAATAAATAGTTCTTATTCATTTTCTTTTTTTTGATAAGCAAGAAGCAAATAAATAAATAGGACCACTTAAGGGTGATCCAACCCTCTTACATATAAGATAAACAAATGCACCATTCCCCATAATCAAACATTATCCCAAAGATCAGCCTATTGCCTAACCCTACACTATCAACTAAATATTATAATCACAAAATATGTAAAAATGTTTTAATTCATAAATTAGGGTTATATTATAGTTATTTTATCAATAAATACCCATAAGTGTCTATATTTTAATATGAAATATTACTAAAACTTATCCACCAAAATTCCAAAAATCCACCATCTACTATGATTTTTTATTTATTTAGTATTTTTTTAGATATTTCTTGCTAAACAAACACCACCCCTTTTACTTTACTATTATTACTTACTTTCATTATTTGTAGATAGGTTTTAGATTATGTTCATTGGACTCATTGTTTGGGAGATGACCCTATGGATCATGTGACCATTTTTATTATATCATCTCTTTGGCGTTAGATGATTTATCACCATGTTAAACAATTTGTGTTGAAATCTTTTTAATTTGTTTGCAAAACGACATCACACTAGGAATCTCTTAAAGATATAATTACTAGAATTTATTAACAAACTACAAAATATATTAGATTTTAATGTTTTTGTTTTAAATAAAAGTCATGTTCACTGTTATGATAGATATCTGGCGATTTTTAGTTAAATAAACTAGTAAAAAAAATGGTAGTTTCACACCATATGAAACAAAACATTCATACTTTACAACCTATATTTCAACAATATAACAATATGTATTAATATTTTCTATTAAAATATAAAAGAAATATGATTAAAATAATAACATAATGAATTATGAAGTGGGAGTAATTTTTTGAGTGGTGTAAAAGTATCGACACTCTCATTCTTAATGACATACATAGTGCAAATATACCACTTTACTTTAATGACAACCATATGAAAATAAGAACACCTGAAATCATTTGTAATTCATATAGATTGTAATTGACGACAAATTTTAGGATCATTTTAGCAAAAATGTTACATATTTCGTATCTTCTTTTTACATGCACCGTAGTATACCTCAGAGATGACCTACTTCATATTAATATACCCATCTTTTGAGGATTTAAGAATGGAAGCTTGTGTGACAATTAACAGAGTTCCAATCATTGAATCACCCAACCATTCTAGTCCCGAATAAGATATTTTTCTCCCTCTTCTTTCACAATATGCAGAACAAATAAGAACATTGAATATTATCATAGACAGACTAGTCAGATAGTAACCATGTCTCCTTGCTCCACAAGTCCATGGAAGAGGACAATGACGGCGATGGTGACAATGAGAAACATAAAGTGAGAAAGTTCGTGAAGGTGGTGGTGACGACAAAGCTAGAATTGGAGAAACAAGCATTGTTGAGAGGACCATTAGCTTCTTCTCTAGATCTGATGGCCGATACTGCATCGTGGCGTGGAGGTTCTTTAGAAAAGGAGTGAAGTTTGTAGAGGTAGATGTGAATGTTTCAACATGATCCAATCAAATACTTCTGACTCAAGACCATCCAAATTCACTAAATTCATAGCTATCACATTTCGTAGTTTTGCAAATATATAACTTTCATCTCTATCAAATTTTAATTCTACTATTTTCTAAAATTAAACAGTTACTGCTTTTAAGCCATCAGTCCTGTAGTGACATAAAACCATTTTTAATTAAGCTAAAAGAAAGAAGAAAATGGAAAATATATAAATGTAAGATGTAATAAGTATTTTGTGTCTTTATTCATAAAGTAAGCCACAGAAATAGACTAATTCACTAAAGTTGGTAGAAAATAGTGTGAAAGCCACATGGTGCTGTCGGCAATAATCATCAACAGCTACTGCTTCCTCCCCATCACTCCTTTCTTGAACTAAATCCTCACTCTTCATTCACCTCACTCAGCTTCACTTCCAATTTTCAGAACCCTTTCTTCTCTTTCATTTCCCCACTTTCCCTTCCAACCATGCCAGTCCTTGAAACACTTGGTGGTGCTTTTTTTGGTGCTGTTCTCCAGGTCTTATTTCACAAGCTCGATTCTCATAAACTTCTCCACTACTTTCGTGGGAGAAAGCTCGATGTGAGGATGCTGAAAAAGTTGCAGAGGAAGCTGATGGACATCAATGCTGTGATTGATGATGCAGAACAAAAGCAGTTCACTAATTCAATGGTCAGAAAATGGCTTCATGAGGTCAGAGATGCGTTGTATGATGCAGAGGATCTGTTGGAGGAAATAGACTATGAATTCTCCAAAAGTGAGTTGAAAGCTGAATTCCAGTGCAGTGCTAGCAAGGTAAGCAGTATTGAATCCAAGATGATACAACTCCTAGATGATCTAGAATCTCTCTTAGATCAAAAGCTAGTTCAAGATTTCAAAATTTCTAGTGATGTTGGATCTGGGTTGGCTAATAGCGTGTTAGGGAAAAGAAATGAATCCTCATCATTGGTGACTCAAGAAGTTATTTATGGCAGAGATGATGACAAAAAAATTATCCTTAATTGGCTGACATCAGACAATGGAAATCATAACCAGCTTTCAATACTTTGTATTATTGTGGGTATGGGTGGGATGGGTAAGACCACACTTGCTCAACATGTATACAATGACCTAATCATAGAGGCTAAATTTGCTATCAAAGCCTGGGTCTGCGTTTCTGATGAATTCGATGTTTTCAAGTTAACTAAAGCAATTCTTGAGGGAATCCATCAGTCAACTGATGATAGCAGAAACCTTGAAATGGTTCAGGGACGATTGAAAGAATCGTTGACAGGAAGGAAGTTTCTCCTCGTTCTGGATGATGTTTGGAACGAAGACCGAGACCAAAGGAAGTCATTGCAAACTTCTCTTAAATATGGTGCTAAGGGAAGTAAAATTCTTGTCACAACACGCAATAATGAAGTTGTTTCTACTTTGGAGTCAAACAATATACACCAACTAGAGAAATTACAAGAAAATTACAGCTGGCAAGTTTTTGCTAAACATGCAATCCAAGATGACAACTCTAAGTTGAATTCTGAATTGAAGGAGATTGGCATGAAGATACTTGAAAAGTGTCAAGGATTGCCTTTGGCCCTTGAAACAGTAGGATCTCTTTTACAGTCAAAGTCATCTGTTGGAGAGTGGGAAGGTGTACTGAGAAGCAACATATGGGACTTACCAACAGAAAATAGTAAAATTATTCCCGCTTTGTTATTGAGCTATTACCATCTTCCCTCTCATCTCAAGAGATGTTTCGCTTATTGTGCGATATTCCCCAAAGGCCATGTGTTTGTCAAGGAGAGCTTAATTCTATCATGGATGGCTGAAAATTTTCTACATTCCTATCAGCAGAGTAAGTCTCTCGAAGATGTAGGTGAACAATACTTCAATGATCTATTATCAAGGTCATTCTTTCAGCGGTCAATTGGGCTATTCGATATAGATTTTGTAATGCATGACCTTCTGAATGATTTAGCAAAATATGTTTCTGGTGAAATGTGCTATAGGTTGGGTGTTGATAGACCAGGAAGCATACCAACGACTACTCGTCACTTTTCAATGGTAAAGAATCATGTTGATTGTGATGAGTATAGGAGTTTATGTGATGCTAAAAGGCTACGAACATTTCTGTGCATATCTAGGAATTGTGGGATGTCAATACAAGACTTGATCTCCAACTTTAAGTGCTTACGCCTCTTATCTTTGTCTAAGTGTCAAAACATAAAAGAGGTGCCTGACACTATAGCCGATCTTATACATCTTCGTTCATTAGACCTTTCATTAACACGCATAAAGAGACTTCCCAACTCAATATGTTCACTTTATAACTTGCAAGTGTTGAAGCTCGAGAAGTGTATCCATTTGAAGGAGCTTCCCTCGACTTTGCATGAACTCCCAAATTTGCGTCGCCTTGAACTTACGAAAACTTATTAAAGAAAGGCCACAATGCTTTTAGGAAATTTGAAGAATCTTGAAGTATCGTGGGGAGGGTTTGAGGTTGGCAAAAGCAGTAATGAGTTCAGTATTCAACAACTAGGACAACTTGATCTTTACAGAGAGTTGTCAATTAAAAATCTTTAAAATATTGTGGATTCCTGTGATGCATTAGCAGCAAATTTGAGGAATAAAAAACATCTTATGATTTTACATTTAGAATGGGATTTGAAAGTGAACAATGAAGATTCAATAAAAGAAAGAGAAGTACTTGAGAATCTGCAACCTGCAAGACATTTGGAGCAATTGTCAATCACCGGCTATTCTGGCACACAATTTCCAGGTTGGTTATCTGATAAATTTCTATTGAATATGGTGTCCTTAACCTTAAATAACTGTAAATATTGCCAATGGTTACCTTCCCTTGGACTTTTGACATTTCTCAAGCGCTTGGAAATTGGTGGCCTTGATCGAATAGTGAGGATAGATGCCGATTTTTATGGAAATATCTCTTCTGCATTTGCATCCTTGGAAACGTTGAGGTTTAATGACATGAAGGAATGGGAAGAATGGCAATGCATGACAGGTGCTTTTCCACGTCTTCACAGTCTTTTTGTAATTAAGTGTCCCAAACTGAAAGGGAACTTTCCAGAGCACCTTCCTTGTTTAACGATTCTATGTATTAATGGGTGCGAACAACTTGTGGCTTCGACTCCTAGGACAGAAGAAATTGAAGGTGTGAATATGGAGACATCTTCATTTGATATGCTCCTATCTCATCCTCTTCATTCCTTAGGTATTTATTGTTGTCCGGGCATGAATATTCCCATGAACCATGGTTACCCTTTCCTTGTAGAATTGCGTATCATTCAATGTTGTGACTCTCTCACTAACTTCCCTCTAGACTTGTTCCCAAAACTCTGTTCCCTTAGATTAGACGGATGTTATAACCTACAGATGATAACACAGGGGCACCCTCACGGTCATTTGAAGAGTCTGAGTATTCGAAAATGCTCTGAATTGGAATTATTTCCCGATGAAGGATTATTTGCACCTCAGCTAGAGACATTTTCGATTGAAGAATTAGAGAAATGGAAATCAATGCCTAAACGCATGTACGCCCTCTTTCCATCTCTGAATCGTCTGTCTATAAAGGATTGTCCAGGTGTGGAGTTGTCTGACGGATGTCTGCCATTAAATCTAAAACACATCTCTCTCTTGAATTGCTCCAAACTTGTTGCCTCACTAAACAAGGGGGTTTGGGGAACCAACCCTTCCATAAAAGTTTTGTCCATTGAAGAAAAGGGTATGGAGTGTTTTCCGGGTGAAGGTTTTCTTCCAGTCTCCCTTACTCAGCTACACATAAAAGATTGTCCAAATCTTAAGAAACTGGACTACAGGGGCCTCTGTCACCTCTCCTCTCTTCAGAAATTGTTTCTTCGTAATTGTCCAATACTCCAATGCTTGCCAAAGGAGGGTCTGCCGGAATCCATTTCACAACTCGAAATTACAAATTGTCTGATGCTCAAACAATGGTACAAGAAAGAAGAAGGCGAAGACTGGAAAAAGATTGCTCACATTAGAACTATGTTTTCATCAGGTGTCAATTCTTCACACTATCTTTTAAGCATTTTAGATACAATCTTATTTAGTGCAAATACTCCACTTTCTTCACGCATCAACTTCTCGTCTTTTTAATGTCTTATTATCGATATTCTGTTTTGGAGTTCAAAGAATTGTATTCATTATTGAAGTGTATATTTTTGTTGAATTAGATCGAAAAGGTGTGAATGAGGAGCTGTGGTGATTCAAGATTTTAAGGTTTGGACTTTGAAAATATTCAATACCTATCTCTTTAAATATAATGTTATATAAATTCAAATCCTTTTACTTTCATTTAATTATTTTCATTCTCAAATACTCATATCATTAACAATACCACCACCCTCGGAGTTCTCAATGTTTATGGCACTCAAACAAGTTTTTGAAAAAACAAAATCGAACAAGAAATGTTAAATTGACAATATGTAGGTTGTTCTAGGAAAAAAAATCAAGACATAAAAGATAAAGGAAAAATAAGAAAACGAAAACAACAAGTATATGTTAAACTTCAAAATTTTAATTTTGGATTAATGTTTTTGAAAAATAAAACATTATGTGTTGAAATGGCGTGTGACCCCGTTCCTCTATCCAAATTAATGAAACTATTTATCACCAAATTTGAACCTAAAAAAGAAATGTAATTATATTTCTTTCAAATGACCTACAACAAAGATTGCCTTTACCCACATAGATGACTAGTTTATTTAAGTTTTAGTTTTGTGAAAATAAAAAGAAAATCAAAGAAGGATAAAAAAAAGGTTAGAAAGACAAATAAATAGTACTGTTATGCAAATAAAAAGTAAAAAAGAAATAATAAGAAGAAAATATAATTTCAAAAGACCTGAAAAATATATGTTTTCTTGTACTGATTACTGATTATTGATTATCTTTATAGGATAATTTAGTTTAAATTAAGAAAGGATAACAGTCATTGGTTTCTCATAGTGAAGTTAATTAAGCAAGTTTGATTACCTTGGTACAATACTAGAGATTGATACATCATTAATGGAAATATTTTTTGAAGTTTTTGAAGCAGACATTTCCACTCTTCCAACTGAGAATGCAGGTTTGTTGGGTTTTGGAATGGTCATCACATCACTTGCCAACAATACCATGACAGTGGACATGGTTGGTCTAATTGTT
>Ga0123342_1009823_pt1 | contig 11242 bp, 10 predicted proteins | sample Turbeawhitnodule_FD_89960 | JGI IMG/M metagenome (GOLD analysis project Ga0123342, IMG submission 89960) | Root nodule microbial communities of legume samples collected from Mexico - Turtle bean Mexico white nodule | ecosystem: Host-associated > Plants > Roots > Nodule | place: Mexico: Nepantla... | reverse complement strand
ACGATTAATGATAATTATAGATTATTTAACTGATTATGAATTATTTTGATCAAGTGTTAATTAAATACTTTAAACTAACTTATTTAGAAATTACATTATTAATGATTATAGATACCTAATGTATTTTGGTAAAGTAAGTTAGTTATTAATTTATTTAACTGATTAATGAATTATTTTGATCAAGTGTTAATTAAATATTTTAAACTGACTTATTTAGAAGCTACATTATTAAGAATGTATTTTTGGTAGAATAAATACGTTAGTTATTGATTTATTTAGCTGATTATAAATTATTTTGATCAAGTGTTAATTAAATATTTTGTAACTTATTTAGAAATTACATTATTAATATTATAACAACTAACACTACAATAAATTCATTAAATAACAATCAAAATTAATGACCAAAAATAATTAGATATTATTTAAGAGAATAAAAAATTATTTGTATATAGAATGGTTTCTATTATTAATAAAAAATTATAAAATAATTTTAAATTGATATCTAAATTAGCTACCAGAGTTTTAGTTACTAATATTTTATATTCTAAATTAGTCTTTTACAAACTAATTTATAATCTAAATTATTACTTACTAAAACTTTTGGTAACTAATATTAGATACCAATTTAAAAACCACTTTATAAATTTTTATTAATAATAGCAATTACTTTAGATACTAATAATTTTTTTAGTTTTTAAATATTTTTAATTTAATTTAATAGTAACTAATTATTTTGATCTCTAAAATTAATTGTAATTTGATGATTTTCTTGTAGTGTAATGTACTTTGGTAAAATCAATAAGTTAGTTATTAATTTTTTTAACTGATTTATGAATTATTTTGATCAAATGTTAATTAAATATTTAAAAGTAACTTATTTAGAAATTTCTAGGTTATAAAATAGAAGTTACTTTAACTAGTTTATAACTTATATCTTATATAATTTTCTTTCATTATTATTTCTTACATCATTTTAATATTTTTAATATGTTGTGGTTATTTTTTTATGTGGTTCAAATTAAAATAGATTTAACATTATAAATTGAAATATTTCATGTAAAAATTATTCACATATGAAAATTATAAAAATATATTTAATATGATGGAACACATTTGCCCATAAGTTGGAAAACTCTTACCCTAAACAAATGTGACGCGTATAAGAAAGTCATAGACAATAACCAAAAAATTAGTCACTAATTAATTCAGTGACCAATTTTAAAATCTTGTAAAAAAAAAAAAATTAAACTCAGGTCTATTGATATTGTTATTATTATTATTATATTTATTGGTACTATTAATGCTAACATTATTATTATGATATTTATTAATATCATTAATGTAGATATTAATATTATTATTAATACTATTAATGTGAATTTGATGTTGCTATTATTATTATATTTATTGATATTATTTATGTTAACATTATTATTATTATATTTATTAGGATTATTAATATTGATATTAATTATATTATAATTATTAATACTATTATCGAATCTACAAGAAAAAATGATTTTAACGAGGTTTTATTTTTAATTTTTAGATTGCAGTTTCCCTCATTAAACCATCTCCACGGAAGTGTTTTCAGGGTTTCTTTAAACCTTGGAAAATGTCTTTCAGAACCCTTGTTAAATACCATGGTTGAGAAATTTGAAGCGTTTTATTGAGGTTCTACAATAAATATTTGAAATTTAATGAAGGTTAAAAAACCTCTATTATTTTGTTGAGATTTTAGAATAAACCTTTGAAACTTAACAAAGGTTAAAAATATTTCCGTTAATTGATAGAGGTTGTAGAATAAACCTTTGGAACTTATTGGAAGGTAAAAAAAAACTTATGTTATTTTGCTGAGATTTTAGAATAAACTTTTGAAATTTAGCGAAAGTTAAAAGAACCTCTGTTATTTTGCTGATGTTTTAAAATAAACCTTGGAAATTTAATGAAGATTAAAAGACCTCTATTATTTTGCTAAGGTTTTAGAATAACATTTGAAACTTAACGGAGGTTAAAAAAATTTCATTAATTAAATTAATTCTTCGATTATATTAACCTCCAGTAAACAATTTCCATTAAAACCCTTTTTTCTTATAGTGATCAATATTATTACTAATATTATTATTATTGTTATTATTATTATTATTATTCTAATTATTATTAATAATATTAACATTATGGTTATTATTTTTATTATAGTTATTATTGTTATTAATTTATAATTAATAATAATAATAATAATAATAATAATAATAATCATATTATTATTAGTATTATTTTTTATTATTATTATTATTATCGTAATTATAATTAATATATCAATATTATTAAAATTATAATAATAATAATATTTATTATTATTAATATTATCATTATTATTGTAATAATTATTAATTTTAATAATATTAACATTAGCATGAAAATTGGAAGAGGAAAATATACATAAATTGTTGAGGGAATAAAAACCTAATATAATCATCAGTTTTGTGATTGATTTTGTGACCAATTTTGTAATTGATTTTGTGACTGATTTGCTATAACTAAAAATGTAGTCGTTATACAGTCATGAAATCATAAAAATAAGTTTGGTCACTAATAGTAACCACATTTTTCGGTCACTGATTTTGGTCATCATTCAACAATTTTCTAGTAGTGACATATGTTACTCAAATAAGGTTATACAAGACCGACGATACAATTCTTTATCGAGTGTTCTCAACATCATTATAGGAAGATACTCTAAGCTAGTTTATTTGACTGTCGACTCATTTATTATATTATTTCGACACCTTAGTTTCTAAATTTGGAACATAGTTTATGACTAGTCATGCCATCATTTAACATCCATCGCCATGGTTAACATTCATCAAATAAAGGGATAGTCCCTACGAGTTTTCATAGAATGCTAAAGCAAGGTGACCCTTGGTATAAGGAATCTTAATGTTGTGCTTCATCACCTCATCATGACATTAAAATCGAGACTCTTTGCGAGAAGTTTGTGAAAAAAACTTGCCCAAAACCTCGATGAGTTAAGGAAAATATTGTCGAATGATGCATTATCATATTTTATGTTTTACTATATTCATCACCTAATTAAAATCATGGGTGTTGAATTTTTTCTTAACATGTCTTAATAAAGCTTAGTCATAAGTAGATAATCGAGATGTTTTCCTTTTAATTTGTCACTAAATAAGCAATTTGATGATTTCTATATAAATAACACTACTTTTATCCCTATGTGTCATATATCATACACGATTTCAAAATATTTTGAAAATGTTAGAAGTGAAACAATTAGAGCATTAATTAAAAATTCTTTCAAAATCTTAAAATATGTTGCTCATTTCTCAATTTAAAATTGTACCGTTCGGCATGCTCGGTTCAAGGCCCAACCGTTCGGCATGCTCGACCCTTGGCCCGATCATGGAACACTCAACCCATAGTCCGAATACTCGAGTCTTTGGCCCATTAGCCAGAGCGGTACACGTTAAGTACATAATAACTTCATAAATCGGCCCAAGTACGAAAATGCCCAATATCTCCAAACGAAAATTTATCTTTGGTAAAATTAACACGACCTAAATAGTAAATGTGTATTGTAACTGATTCAATTAGTTGTTTGAAACAGAAAGACCTACTCAGAGATGATACTCTGCGAAGATATAACCCCAAAATACGAGGGAAAATATTAACAGATTAATTTTGCAGTTATCAATTCTTGACGATTGGTATAAAAGGGCCTTGAGACCCCAACCACCAGGTAAGTTGATCCTACGCTATATACACTGCATACTAATATATAAGTGCTCTCACTTACTTCATCGTCGGGGTGTAATCTACAGGTGGAGCACCCTACGTTGGAGAATTTCTAAAGCTTCAAAATCATAATTGCGGCAAAGTAAGTTAGCATCCACCACCAGTGCCCGACCCAGGTCAACCGACAAAAACATTTGGCACCCACCGTGGGGCAGGTAAAACTGATCCCACTAGCTACCAACACCAGCGCACGAGATGAGAAACACGAGGCAAGGAGCTCAGGTGCCCGACGGAGATGAGGCCCCCATGTTGCAACAAATTATGGAGACAATGAGAGCCCTCCAGTAAGCTAATGAGGATCATTGCAGGGAGTAGGTTTGCCTCTGAGAATAAGCCCGAACCGAGCAAGAGCGTCTCCGGGAGGAGGCTTGAGTCGAACATGATCGACTTAGTGAAGAGGCACGAGCCGAGTAGGCACAACTGAAGGACGAAGCTTGAGCTAAACAGGAGTAGAAGCTGCTTGTAAGATGATGGACGAAGTCGTGGAGATAAACAAGGAGATACAAAAAGCTAATGAAGAACTGTGGAGGATCATGCACAGGTAGCAACGACGAAACGTCTGAAATCGGTCTCCAGATCCGTCCTCAAGGGATGACCCTCAGCCTTTCTCTCGGAAAATCATGAATGAGCCCATCCTGCCACACTTTCTAACCCCAAAGATAACTCTTTCTCCGGGAGTGGAGGACCCTGAAAGTCATCTAAAGGCGTTTAAGGCCTAGATGATCATCTCAGGTAGTTCAGATGTTATTTGTTGTAAGATGCTCATAGGAACATTCACGAGAACGACCCTCCATTGGTTTAGCAACATCCTTGATAGACATATAACATCGTTTCAACAATTCTCACGAATCTTCAAGGAACGGTTCTCAGACCCTCATCGACTTTTTGACCTGTTTGATATCAGACAAAGGGAGGGCGAATCTTTGAAAGACTATCTAAATCGTTACTGCACTTTCTCATTTCGACTCCCAAAACCAAACGAGGAGATAGTCGTTGTTGCTTTCGTAAAAGACATGTGGGAAATCCCTTTTAGTGACTCCCTTAATCGAAATCGGGTCGAATCCATGGCCGAGGCGAGGGAACGAGCAACCGCCCACATAGAAGCAGAGGAGGCCATAATAGTGAAAACAACAACTCACTCCCCAAGCAAGGAAGGTACAAGGAGAATGGGCGAGACCACCGCCCGAGGAATACCAATTCATCCACAAGTCGGCGCTCCGACTGGAGATACGTCCCTTATGTAGCTCAAAAAGGCCACACAAAAGGAGGAACGAAGGAAAAGGTTCCCAAGCCGAGATTTCGGGTTTCGTATAAATTGCTCATCGCCAAAGAAAGTGTGGCGAAGAGATTGCATTTCCAAAGAGGACGAATGATAAGTGTCTAATTTCAGTAATATTTCATATTAAAATATAGACACTTATGAGAATTTATTTCTAATTTACAAAATAATCCCTAATTTATGAATTTATACCTTTTTACAATTTTTATGAGCTTTATTTGAATAAGAGAATTTTATTCTCAAATTTGGTGTTAATTGCAAATTTCTAGGGAGAATTGAAGATTTGGAGTACAAGAGAATAATTTGAGCTAAAAAGAGAAAGTTGGAAGGTCCCAAAATGGAAAAAGATGCATAAAAAGATTAGGCATTTTTTTATGTTTTATCACTTAGCCCATTAGCGCGACACATGAAGCAACCTAACCCTAGAAAATTAGGATAAATAGGGGGCTAGAGGCTCAATCCTAGTGTGCCAGATTGAGAGGAAAACACCATAGAGTGAATTGTAACCCAATTGGGAGAATGGAAGGTGCTAGAAGTATGCGTGACTAATTCTACCCTTTGGGATTGGGAGTAATCTACTCGAACTCTATGTATTGAGGTGATATCTTATATTAAAATATTCAGTTTTGATTGATTATTGGTATTGTTGTTTTACTTTTAATTTTTCGTGACAAATTGGGAATCTTAAATCTGACTGGAAAGTATTTTTAGGGTTCTGACCTAAACAACAATACTTAACATATTTGAGTGTTAGGAATAAACTTGAAATGTTAATTACTATTAACATCTGAGCTTCATTTTAAGTTGTTCTTATAAGTATGCGAGAGATCGATAGTTAGGGAACATTCTTAAGGATTTTATATGCAAGAAATCAATATAAATGATTTTTATACGGGCATCAATTTCAATCAAAGGACTTAATATTGACATGCTAATCAAAATACATAAGAGTGAGAGAGATGAAACCTAATCCCAATTTTTCCAATTGAAGCAACTAATTCTTTGTTTGTTTTCTTATTGATCAATGCCAACATAACCAACTCAAAACTCTTTTTATTGTTCTGTTGTTATATTTAACGAATATTGTACTCGATAATTCATTGTTCCTTGTGGGATCGATATCCGTCTTTAGGGACAATTATTGCTTCTGAAAAATGTGGTGCATTTGCCGTAAGAAGTCATCAACTTTTTAAAACTGAGTATTGGGTGGACGAAGAGACAACTGGTGTGAATTCCACTATGCCCGAGGGCATGATACCGAGTAGTGCCTCACATTGTCCTACCAATTAACAAAGTTGGTAAGTGAAGGGCATCTGACAAGATATATCAATGACGAAATGTAGAAAGAAAAGAGGGGAGACGCGGTGGAGGAAAAGAATCACGAGACACCGATCCTGTGATATTTCAACACCATCGCTGGGGGATTCTTTAGAGGGGGAACCTCGACATCTATCCGAAAATGTTATAGCCGAGTTGTAATGACCCTAGAGACTAGAAAGTCCGAGGCAAGCACGGTTTCCTCTCTATCTTTTGCAGCCTCGTTCTCTGAGGACGTGTTCCCCCACGAGGACGATTCTATAGTCATATCAGTCATCACCATGGGTCGAGTTGTGCACAGAGTCCTTGTGGATTAGGGGAGCTCGACCGACGTGATGTACTGGGAGACGTTTTTGGAATTACAAGTTATACTAGACCAACTACAAGCTTATGACGGTTGCCTGGTAGGTTTCACAAGGGATCAAGTGGAAGTCCGAGGGTATGCCGACCTTTAGACAACCTTTTCGGATGAGCATTCAGCCACGGCCATTATGGTAAGGTACATGGTAGTTAATGCACCCTCTTCGTATAACCTACTTTTAGGGCATCCATCTCTGAACAGTTTGAAAGGGATGCCCTCATCCTATCATATGAAAGTAAAACTACCCTCGCCACAAGGGAAAGTTATCATTATGAATGTAGACCAAAAGATAGCTAGAAAGTGCTACGAAATAGCCTGAGAAACAGAAGAGGCCCATATATGGTGGCTACCACCTGCGAAGAGCCTGACATAGAGATAAATCTCGTCCTCTATGGGGAAAGACAACCTGAACCAATCGGGGAGGTCAGAGAAATAGAGATCAACGGGAAGAAGTTCAAGCTTGGAGTTGCATTACCCGAAGAGGTGGAGAAAAAGATAACATAAGTAATTTTTAGGAACATGAATGCTTTTGCATAGTCATCAACCGACATGCCTAAAATTGATATGGATTACCTATGTCATCACCTCACAATCAACGAGAAGTCAAGCCCATCATTCAAAGAAGAAGAAAGTTCAACGAGGAGAAGCGCCTTGTCACTCGCGAGGAAACGCAAAAGCTCCTCACGGTGACGAATGTAGTCCCGGTGAAGAAGGCAAGTGGAAAGTGGAGAATGTGCGTGGACTTCACCAACCTTAATAAGGCTTGCCCCAAAGATCCCTACCCGCTACCAAACATAGACTCCCTGGTGGATAATGCCTCAAGATGTAGCTTGCTGAGTTTCTTGGACGCCTTTTCCAGATACAACCAAATTCGTATGCATCCAAGCGATGAGAGAAAAACAACTTTAATGACCAAAATAGCCAACTATTGCTACAAGGTAAATGCCCTTCGATTTGAAGAATGTTGGGGCGACCTACCAAAGGCTCATGGACATAATTTTGCTACCAATGGTCGGACGAAATGTTCAAGCCTACGTAGACGACATGGTGGTTACATCAGTGAAGGCGTACGACCATATAGCCAACTTGGAGGAGTTGTTTGCAACGATAGGAGCACGAAACTTGAAACTCAATCCTGAAAAATGTGTTTTCAGAGTACGAGAAGGGAAGTTTCTGGGTTTCTTGCTAACTGAAAAGGGAATTGAGGCCAACCTTGAAAAATGTTCAGCCATCATGGTAATGAGGTGTCCGACCAACGTAAAGGAGATACAAAGATTAACTGGGCGCATGACCGCTCTCTCTCGTTTCCTCTCGGCCAGCGCTGACAAGGGGTATCCATATTTTCGATGCCTAAAAAAGAATGATCGTTTCACCTAGACGGCGGAATGCGAAGAAGCCTTCGCCAAGTTAAAAGAGTATTTGGCTAAGCCTACCCCAAGGATTCCCCAACAATTGTACTTCTTAGTCACTGACCGGACTATAAGCTCGGTCATCTTGCAAGAAGACGACAACGCTTAAAGGCTGATATACTTCATTAGTATGGTGCTACAAGGTGCGATGATCCGCTACCTAGCTATTGAAAAAGCAGCTTTTGTGGTGGTCTTCATAACTCAACGATTGCGACACTATTTCCATAGTTTCACGGTGATAGTAATTATCGACCTCCCTATTCGAAAGGTACTCAAAAAATCGGATATTGCGGGAAGAATGGTCCGGTGGGCTGTAGAATTATCAGATTTTGATATACATTACGAGTTGCGTGGGCCGATTAAGGGGCATATATATGCAAATTTCCTTATTGAGCTTGCCCCAAAGGATCCGAACTCGATCCCGATGACTACTTATGGGTCCTCTCCATTGATGGTTCGTCAAACCTGCGGGAAGTGGGACTGGCGTCATTCTGGAAGGACCAAACGGTGTTCTCATCGAGCAATCAATTTGGTTTGCGTTCAAAGCAAGTAACAATCATGCTGAATACGAGGCTCTCATAGTAGACATGCTATTGGAAAAGGAGCTGGGAACTCGCTGGTTGCTAGCAAAGAGTGATTAATTACTCATAACAGGTCAAGTGTCTAAAGAATATCAAGCTAAAGACCCACACTTGGCGTCCTATATGAGGTATGTCAAAATTTTGAAAGAAGTTTTTTCTACTTTTGACCTCATCCATGTGCCCAAGGAGCAAAATTCTCGTGCAAAATTTTTTATCCAAGATTGCAAGCTCGAGCAAAGGGGGAAGGCATCGATCAGTCATCTAAGAGACCTTGAAAGCACCAAGGGTGAGTCTGCGAAAGATATCAAAGAGAGCAACTTTGAAGTTATGCAAGTCACCTCAACAGATAGCTGGATGACAACATATATCTGATACCTAGCAGATGGGTTACTCCCCTCAAATCCCTTAAAAGCTAAGATTGTCAAAAAGAACGCAAGTCGGTATACAATGGTGGACAACCATCTCCTTTTATATGGTTTCACACACCCACTACTCACATGCATAAATGGTGACCAGTGCGCTTGAGTAATGTTTGAATTCCATGAGGGCATTTGCAGAAGCCACATCGGTGGACGAGCTTTATCTTTGAAGCCGGTCCGAGCAGGTTATTATTGGCCAACAATAAAGGAAGATTGCATGAATTATGTGAAAAGGTGTGAACAATGCTAGAAACATGTCGATTGGAGCCATTCACCCCTGAAAGAATTACGCTCGATCTCCAGCCCATGGGCTTTCCACACATGGTAAATTGACATTCTCAAACCTTTCCTTTTGGCCATACGCCAAATGAAGTACCTGATCATTGCCATCGAATACTTCACCAAGTGGATCGAAGCTGAACCAATTGTCGAAATAACTGCCCAGAAAATTCATCACTTCGTATGGAAAAATTTCATGTGCCGATTTGGCGTACCTCGACATCTCATATCAGATTATCGAACCCAATTCGCTAGTCGCCAGCTCAGAAATCTGGGTCAAGAATTAGGAATCAAGCAAATATTCTCCTCAGTGGAGTACCCCTAGACCAATGGTCAAGCTGAATCAGCTAATAGAATATTATTAATGGGTTTGAGAAGAAGACTCGAGAAGGCCAAAGAAGGACGGGCAGAGGAAGTTCCCCGCATTCTGTGGTCATATCATATCACTCCGCAATTCACAACTCAAGAAACATCGTTCAATCTGGTATACGGGACGAATGCCATGATACCCGTAGAGATATTTGAAGACTCGTCAAGAGTTCGAGGTTAGACCTAATAGACCTAATAAAGAAAGAAGATAAAGGTTAGACCTAATAGAAGAAGTGTGTGACTGACCACGTATAAATTCAGAAGCATTGAAAAGGAGAGTGGAGAAAAGATTTAAAACTAAGGTGAACCATAAAAACAGTTCAGAGTCTCCGACCTTGTCCTTCGCAAGGCTCACCCTTACCAACTCGAGAACAAACTGTCTTCAAAATGGACATGCCTTTACCAAGTAACTGAAACACTAAGAAATAAAGTCTACCGACTAGAGACCTTGGACGGAGGGCCCATCCCTAGAACCTGGAATGCAACGAATCTCAAATTTTATTTCAGTTAAGTATTTTTATTTTTCTACATGTCGAATTATTTACATTCTTTAGGACGACACTATTTTTTCTCTAACGAGGGTTTTTAACGAGGTCATCCATCGATAAAATACATTTTGTCATTGGAAAAGCTTATTTGCTCACATATCGACCTGGCCAAATCCTAAGAATCGAACCAATTTGGTACAACTTATTTCTACATATCGACTTGGCGGAATCCTAAGATCGGACCAACTCGGTACAACATATTTCTACATATCATCTTGGTCGAATCCTAAGATCGGACCAACTCAGCATTTTTACACATAAACTTGGTCAAATCCCAAGATCAAATCGACTCGGAGCTGATGTAATTGAGCACCAATCCCAATAAACATCACTGGAAGCTATGCAACTTAGCCAAAATTAAAGGTTCAAAGCTCTCGAAAACGACAAAACTCACTCTAAGTTTAAAATATTCTATAGATAAAAGAGGTATGAAAGCTTGTGATTTTTATTTCTTCATTTAAGAAAATGAATGAGGTATAATAGCTTATAGTTTTTTGGTTTTCACATAAAAAAACACAGTAAAACATTCACATACAAAGCACATAAAAGCAAAAAGTTCTCTATGTTTTAAGCGTTATCCTCAATATTGTTGAATCAAGTGTGTTCAAGCTTTGAAGAATCCAAACCCTTTGAAGGTTGATGGAAGGCTGAATATGTTTGCTGTTGCTGAGCTATTTTTAGAATAGGATCTGGGGTAGATTATCTGTGTTAAATCCACTCTTGATTGAATCCAAAGCTTAAGCATTCTCAAACCTTTTAATTGAAAAGTGTTTTTCAAACTAAGTGAAAAACAACCTGTTGTTTTGTTGAAACAACCGATTGTTTTATACTTAGGTGTTTTTAGAAAGGTTGAAAACTGTT
>Ga0123342_1009822_pt1 | contig 11242 bp, 7 predicted proteins | sample Turbeawhitnodule_FD_89960 | JGI IMG/M metagenome (GOLD analysis project Ga0123342, IMG submission 89960) | Root nodule microbial communities of legume samples collected from Mexico - Turtle bean Mexico white nodule | ecosystem: Host-associated > Plants > Roots > Nodule | place: Mexico: Nepantla... | reverse complement strand
GTGAAAAACTTCTTCTGCATCTACAACTCTTTGGTTAAAGATAATTGAGTTTCTATGTTCCCATAGACATCGGACTACAGCTGCCCACACACCTTTCCAGACCAGGTTTTGTTTATAGGAGTGCTGAGGGAGGGAAAAACTTTCAAAATTGGTCATAAGATTATTGTGTTGGACAGACCATATACCAACCCATTTAAAGCATAAGTCCCACACCCGTACTGCATGCTTAATTTGGCAAAGGGCACATTCTGTGGTGTTCACCATCACCCCTCTCTTACTCAAACACTCCCTTGTTGGTAGTCTACCCAAAAGCACTCTCCACGCAGTGATCAGCACATTAGGAAAAGCTTTTGTCTTCCAAAGACAACCAAAAGGCGAGATTTGTGTACCTCCTTCGGGCTCTTCTAGGCATTTATATGCAGACTTCACTGTAAAGCTCCCTGATTCGTCACTCCTCCATACTTGCTTATCCTGTTCATCCTTTTTAATAGTGACCCTGGAGATAAGCATACTAATCTCAGTTTCGAGGGGGACCTCCCACTCAAATCTGTTACGTCTCCACCTTAACTTCCACTGCCACACTGAATCCTCCCACAACCCAACCTCTCCCACCGTCTGGCCCTGGTTTAGTGACAGAGAGAATAGTCTAGGAAATAAGGCCTTGAGGCTGGCATTCCCAGTCCATACATCCTCCCAGAATCTTGCTTTATCTCCCTTTCCTATTTTCCAGCCTTGTAATCTAGAGAACGATTATAGACTAGTAATCTCATCTATCATTACCCCCGCTACTTATTGTTAGTTTTTGTTCTCGAACATATCTGGAGCCTAGAGAACGATTGTTCTTGTCTCTACCTTCAGTCAGTCATTGATACTTCAAGCTTCCTACTTCCTTCTCTCGGTCGTCCGGCTCTACAGGTGGGGGTGGTACCTGAAGACACTCCAACACTCAAGTCAGTCGGGGTGTTAGCACTCAGGTGTCAGAGTACTGTAGATAATGATGTACCTTTATCCATGAAATGCGTGCTATTTATATTACCTTAATGAGCTTTCATTGGTGGACCTTCTCACCGTGGTTAGGTGGTTAACTAGTCCGAATGCTGGCCGACTCCGGTCGTACAACTACACTTTTTGTTTTTACTACCCTTGTTTCCCAACATGTTGGTTTATAATTGGTTCTCAGTATTCGGTTTCGTAATTATATTTTGCAAATCAGATGTTGTGGGAAGATGTGGTGGATTATAGTTTGATCCTCCTGCTTTGTAAGTTAATGGATTGAACATTTTGTTTCGATAATTACTAATTAATTCTCAGGGAGGAACATATGCACAATGTTATGTACTTTCTATAATCGATATTGAATATCATGTAGTAATTTACTGTCGAATGTTTCGTAGTCTAACATAATGGCCGAAGATGATGTGTTGCCGCATTTAAATCACGGCCTTTTAGTGAAAATCCTCTTTCACTATTTTTCCCAAGCAAAAATTGGTTCCTGAAATATTTATATTCGGGGTATCTAATAGTGAGAATTTTTGGACAAATTGAAATTGTTCATGGTTGGATGTAAAAGTGTCAACATCCAAGGCCTACAAGATTTTAGTCTTTTAGCTATTTCACAACACTATTCATTTTATACTATTTTCTTCATAGTTTTTTTAATGCATATTGATGTGAGTTTGAATTTCAATGTGTTTATTTGATATATTTTTATCAATATTTTGGTATATTTTGTCAATTAATGAATGTTATATCAATTTATTTGTTTTATTTATTGAAAAAATACTTTAACAAACATAAATAAATATATAATTGTGGTTGAAAAAATACATGAATAAAAAAAATGATTATGATTTTGAAACCTATTTTATGGAGGTTCTGAATCTTAAGGTATTTTACGGATGTTTTAAAACCTATGATATTTTACGGAGGTTATGAAACTTATGATATTTTATAGAAGTTTTAAAACCCGTGATATTTTACAAAGCTTGTGAAACCTATGACATTTTATGGAGGTCCTAAAATCCATGATACTCTACCGACATTTTGAAACCCATGATATTTTACAAACATTTTGAAACCCATGATATTTTACAAACATTCTGAAACCTATGATATTTTACGAAGGTTTTGAAACTCATGGTATTTTATGAAGGTTTTATAACTCATGATTTTATGGAGGGTTTGAAATCCATGATATTTTATAAAGGTTCTTAAACCCAACGTATTTAATGGGGGTTTTGAAAGACTTTTTTCTGAAATTTATAAAAATCTCGGAGAACACATTCTCTAAGGATGATTTAGTGGGAAAAACTACAACTCTGAATAAATTACTTAATGGAGGTTTTAACCTTTGATAATGTAAAAATAAACTCCGTTAAAATCATTTTTTCTTGTAGTGAGTATTTTGTAGAGGTTCCACAATAAACCTTTGCAATTTAACGAAAGTTATTAAAAAAATCACTGTTATTTTACTGAGATATTAGAATAAACCTTTAAAATTTTGATGAAGGTTAAAAACCTCTATATTATTTTGTTGATGTTTTAGGATAAACCTTTGGAACTTAACGAAGATTAAAAAAACTTCTTTATTGAAATTTTACAATAAACCTTTAAAATTTGACTTTAACATCTATTATTTTATTGAGGTTTTTAAATAAACTTTTGAAACTTAACAAATGTTTAAAAAACTTCTAGTATTTTGCTGAGATTTTTGGATAAACTTTTAAAAATTAACAAATGTTTAAAAAATCTTTATTATCTCATTAACATTTTAAAATAAACATTTGAAACTTACAAATGTTAAAAAAATATTCATTAATTAAATTTATTCTTAAGATTATATTAATCTTCACTAAATAATTTTTGTTAAAACCTATTTTTCCTTGTAGTGTTAGGGGATAAAGTGAGAGAAGGGTGGAGTGCTGTTTTGATGTTTTCATAATTGTCAAAATTGGCAGATTATGCTCCATGTGTTTTTTAAGTAAGTGTTGTAAGAAGGGAGACATTATTTTGTTGGTCTGGGAGTTGATTTGACATAGTAGGTGCAATTTTTTTCTCATAATTGTGTTGTTTAAAAGCATAATATAGGTTAGCTATATCCTTGTTAAGTGTGAGACTAAGAAGATGCATTCTATTTTATTATAAGGGTCGAAATACTTTCAAAAAAATTTATTTTTTAATTTTTTTTGTTGATAAAAACAATTCACTTGCCATGTTTGCTCACAGGGAAATGGAGTTAAATAAAAAGGTTTATCATAATATATACTTTGAAAACATATTTATGAGGATGCAGTTGTCATTCTAATTAACTATTAGTTCACATCTTAACGTGTGAAGAGATGGTTTTGATGGTTTTTTAAATAACCTTGATGTTTGGTAGGGATCCAGATTATTCGTGATCATATGCTAATTCTGCACCATTTCTCTTCATTTTTTCTTTCTTTCATCTTGTAAGTTGTTTTATTGATTCAATAAAATAAGTAACATATAGTTGACGTTTACCAGGCAAAAAGGAAAGTCAAGTCAACTTTTTAAAATTCTGCATTCTTTTCACATTGCAATTAGCAAGATTCATTCCGCCAAAAGATATTCAGTAGATAAAAAAATTTAATTCTCAGATGTATTTTAATTAATTAATATATATATATATATATATAAAATTAAAAATATTCCTCAAGAATAAACAGATAATCTGATAAATAATTTGAGACAGGATAAGTTTGATGATGATTTGCTGCTTCAGTAATTGTCTAGTATATTTTTTGAACTTGGTATTTCTCTTTTGAATAATATTGTTGTTTTTTTTTTCAATTTGTTTCAATCATTCCTTCTGAATGGGATTACCAATGCTGTTCTGGCATTGGTGGAATAAATGAAAAATTAAAAAAGGTTAAGTTTACTAGAGATAAGTATAAGTAAACTGTTTGCGTAATTAAATAAGTTAAACTTTAAACAAGAGGTCATAGAAAAACAAACACAAGGCAAAAAAATGGCAAGAGGAGGATATAAACACGAAATTTATTCTATGAATGTCTGGTAAACATGCATGGAACTCTTATAATAAATAACAGCTCACCGTAACCAAAGCAAACAACATTTTGACAGATTCAATGTGAGTTGTTATTTTGAGAAGCATATGAGAGCAGAAAACACAATTGTATTTAGAAATAGAACAGTAGATAATAATAAATTATTTTAAATGATATAATTAAATGTATGGACATGAATCACCAATAAAAAATAAGCAACATCTTTTTTATTGATGTTCATGTCTAAAATCATGATGTTAAATTTATGTGAACTCTTTATCTTCTTATATTTAGTGATGTGCCTTTTTGTCTTATGCTAGTTTTGACTGGACTTTTTATAAGTAAAGAATTAAATAAATAAAACAAAATATTTTAAAAATATTTTAACTCTTATATATAACTTAGACAAAGTTCTTACAATACTGCTGGGCTATATGCTTTTTGGCCAAAACATTGAACAATAGGATCATAAAATTACTTGACAGAAATGTTTTAAAGTCCAGAAAAACAGAAACATAAATCTGCTAAAAGATGCATAGGCAATATCTTTATGTGAATTAGATTCTGGCCCAAATTTACTTTGCAGACAGTCAAAAAGCATGTTGTCTTAATGGCCAGCTTTATCTTACTATTCTTCGTTCACTTAACGTCTAACAGATTACACTCCAAAATGCCCCTTGACCATAATCTTGTGCACAAACCAGAATTTTTGTTCCACTAAAAGCATTTCTTTTGCTGCATGCCCCCCTTTCTCACACTGCTTCATACTACTTGCTTTAGGCTTTAAACTTGATTGGGTGACTGGACTAGTCTAATAATAAGGCATGCAATGATATGTTCTTTGATGTAAAATTCTAAATTTGATTTAACCAAGTCTTATATGACTTTTGAAAAGGATCTTTTGGTTTGCATTGTTTTTTTCTATATATGTCTCACGGACTCTAAAAGCAATACAAACTGTTTTTTTACTATCTATTTCCCCTTTACAGTAATAAAATTTATTTGGCATTATATTCTAGTGAAATCAACCTAGGGATACAATGATGAACCATGAAAGCTTAAAAAACATGGACCTTTGTTCAGTTCATTGCGCTTGTCAACAGCTTTTGAAGCACCAAATGAAGAGACATAGAAGAACACTTTTGAATTTTTTTTTATTGGCCAAAAAAATGAAATAAAAGAAGGTATTTTAGGGATATCTCAACCCTTATACAAAAACAGCGACATCCTACAACCTACCATTCGCATGCGGGCAACGCGGGAAGAAAGTTGAACATCCACTACAAGAAAATCATCAAATAGAAATCAATTTTGAGAAACTAAAATAACTAGTTGCAACAATAACTAAATTAGAAACCATTTTAGAAACTAAAAATTTTTTGGTTTCTAAATTAGTTTTTATTATTGTTAAATAGTTTCTAAATTGGTATTTAATTAGCTACCAAGTTTCTAAATTTGGTAGCAAAAACTTTGGTTGTTAATTAGATACCAATTTAGAAACCATTTAACAATAATAGAAACTAATTTAGAAACCAAAAATTTATTTAGTCTCTAAAATGGTCTCTAATTTAGTTACTATAACAACTAATTATTTTTTGTCTCTAAATTGGTTTCTATTTCATGATTTTCTTGTAGTGATCTAAAATTGGTTTCTATTACAAAACATAGCACCTCTAACTTGAGTCGAACCAGCTCAACCTGCCCTCCCCCTCTAAACTTTTCTTTGTTGATTGATCTCATGCATACTAAAGGTTTAAGACACCAATTTGAGTAAGAAAAACATTATAAGCGTACCTTCGAGGTAACCCATGACCAAACCTACAATTACGCCATTGTGAAAATTTCTATGTGATCAATACGTCCATTCTTGAAGACCTTCTTGAATATGACCTTCTTAAACACTTTTGAATATGACTTATATTTTGTACCACTTTTATTCAACTGAGAAGTGATAGACTATTTTAAAGTTTTTTTTTTCACAGTTTAAGGTTTGGTCTTAGGTCTCGTCAAAGGTGCGATGAATTTCTCGTTCTCTTATTGGTGGCTTGAACCCCTGGTATGTATGTACTCAATTAAAAGTTGCTTATAGGACAACGGGGTTGGTCTTTGAATTTAAGTCGCTTTTAGCTGGTTTTGGCAGGTAGGCAGTTGGAGATTTTTTTTTTAATTTAATGCCTCTTTTGCTCTGTATGAATGTTACATCATCCCTAAAATGGACCATGTTTATTCTATTGCTAATAAGAAAAGAAAAAATATTTTGTACTACTTTGTATTACTAGTTTAGGGTTTAGCAGATATAAAAACAACACTAGAAGTAAGGGTAGGCACAGTATGGTTGGCATATTAATCTTGGAAACTTTTAAAATCTAAAACCAGATTTTAACAGTTTTCAATTGGATTGACTTTATGTATTACTGATAACAAATATAAAAAAACAACTAAAAGTATGGGTCAGCACAATATGGTTGCTATATCTAAATCCAAAATCTTAAGATAAGTTGTGGCTCATTCCTATTTATATTTGTTATAAGTGCTTCATTTCTATACAACTTGCACATCTTACCCATACTTCATTCAACCTAGACAAATGAAGCCACTTGCATCACGACCTATATAAGGCCACACTCTCCTTGGCATTTGAGACACACACCAACGCCAACCATATATATTCAACTATCTTCTTTAACTCTTCTTGCTTCAGTTGCTGTGCTTCCTTCTTGTTCGCAAATAATGTCGGGGAGCAATGGAAATAATGGTGTGAGGGTTGAACGAAGGAAACTTGCAACGCCCAAAAATTTGATGGAGGTAATCATCATATTGGCAGAAGCGATAATGTTGTTCTGTTACACCGAGAGAAGGCACATGTTCAACTTGCCCAGAGTCATCGCTCACGCTGTGTTGGACAAGGTGGTTTCCTAGTTCTTATATCTATCCATTTATGTTGGGGTTCTTTAAAAAGTTTGTTCATGTTCAAAGAGGTTTTGCTTATCAATATGTAGGGTAAGAAAACAATTGGAAGTGAATGCCGTGAAAGAAGTGATTGTGTAGAACTGAAAGGCTCCCAAATCTTAAAGGAGTTATATGAGTTGAAGAGAATGTTGGAATGTGCCATGCTTCCCAGCAGCTGCAAACGTTCTCCTGCATTTGCGAAGGAGGATATCCTCTATGAGGAGACAACAGCTGGGGTACGTTAATTAATTAGTATATATTAATTTTGTTGATAAATTTGTGTTTGGCCATTTGAACTGAAAATAAAGTTTGCATGTCAGATTCTGAAGCCCTCTTTCAAGGTTATACTTGATAGAGAATCAAAAAGTTTGACTGTGTTCATCCGTGGAACGCATAGCATAAAAGACACTTTTACAGATGCACTCTGTTCTCCAGTCTCTTTCGATCACTTCATTTGCAGTGAGCATGAGAAGCACAACATAGTTTCTGGATATGCACACCAGGGTATGGTTTCTGCTGCTGGTTGGATTAGAGAACAATGCATTCTTGAACTACTTGAAGCTCATAATCGATACCCCCATTTCAAAATCAAGGTACTTATTAATGTTACATAGCATGTTTTATTAATTAAAATTATGGATTTTTTGTTTGTTATAGTAATAATGACAATAATATTTCCATATAGGTCGTTGGGCACTCCCTAGGTGGTGGAACTGCTGCACTATTGACTTATAAGCTTAGAGAAATCCAACAGTTTTCTTCAACAACTTGTGTCACATTTGGTCCAGGCATACAAACTTCTTTAATTAACACTAATTCAATAGGATTTTTATTACATATTCTTTAGTATTAACCAGATGTTAATTGTTTCATAATTGTAATTTTTACAGCTGCATGCATGACGCTGGAGTTAGCTGAATTCGGAAAATCCTTTATCACTTCTATAATAAATGGTTACGATATAGTACCTACATTTTCATCTTCTTCTGTTCATGATTTCATTTCTGAGGTAACAACCTAAAATATTTTTGTCAAATATTTATTTGTTTTGTTACAGTTTAATTTTTCATGATGATATGCCTTAGAAAATGTTTCATTCTTTGCACAAGTAAGCTTTCATGATAAGGTATTGATAGTATAATTTACAGGGTCAGACTAAGGATAAAAGCATCGTAAGTTTAGTTGGAACTCATTTATCTCTTGTGAAAGCAATTGCAGGAGAAGCAGTAAAGAGTTGCACTGAGGTAGCTTCAAGCTCCCTTCTTTATTTTTTTTTATCAGCAAAGAAGCTCCCTTCTTTATATGATATATTTGATATTGAAATCGCAGTGCTCTTCTATACGTTATTCGCTAAACACCAACAAGAGTTTACAATTAATTAAACATGTCTCTTTTTTCATAATTCATTATGTACATCTACTAATTATCTTATACAATATTGTTCCTTCTCTATGGCTAAAGATTGTGAAGAAGCACAAACACTCATTGTTATCGTCCTCCCATCATGAGAATATTCACACATTGTCAGATAATTTGGTTGGAGCTTTTAAATTATCTGAAACAAGTTTTGAACCTCTTTTAAGTGAAGAACACTTACTCAAAGAATCTATTGACGATGGTGATGAATATGATTCTTCTAGTGAAGGATCTGACAATGATGACTCAGATGATGATAATGAAAATGAATACCAATTGTTGAATCAAGTGGAAAAGCTTAAACTGGGAAAACATGTTAACGTCCCTAACATCCATGCTGATGGAAAAAATATCACGGAAGAAAGAGTTGGTCCAGTCACAACATCAAGAAGATGTCATCTTTATCCACCAGGCAAGATCCTGCATATTGTCCCTTCACATTCGTTAGAAAATTCAAATTTAGACAAAAATAATGCTAATGAGAAACATGTCTTATATAAAACGCCTACACAACTGTATGGAAAATTGAGATTTTCAAGAGGGATGATACAAGATCATTCCACAAAGAAATATCTCAAGAAGTTAGATCAATTAATCAATCAACTGAAGGAAAAGTAACACGATCAGAGATTGCATCTTGGTGAACGAAGTGCATTTGAACAACAATGCAAAAAAGGACAACCACAATAACCAACTATTTGGACAAGATACTATAAGGAGTTTTATGTTTTTGTTTGTTTAAATTGCAATTATATTTCATGTTTACTTTACTTTTGAATTATGAATGTCTTTAATTATGTTTCTAAGTTTGTTTGAATTTTGGATTATGTTATATTTGAATTACTTTATATGATTGGACTTCAACTATATGTTATATGGGTTTCATTTTATGTTAGGGATATGAGATGAAGCTTTATTGTTGTTGAAGTATAATAAATAAAACTAATCAAAAGAAAATAAAGTTAGATATGCAGAAAATAAAATTAGGAAAAAAAGTTATACAGATAAAACAAACCTGATAACTAAATTCAAATTGGCAACAACGCTAAATTTGATAATTGTCATTTTGCTGTCAAATTAAGATTATTCTAGCATAGACTTGTCTAACATTAGAGAGATGGTAGTATAGAAGTGGTTAGATGACCCCAAGTCATCTCCCAACAAATTCGATGGTGAAATTAGTAAATCCGTGTTTATAATTTGCAAGCACTAAAAGTTAGCAATAACAATAAAAATAAAAGAAGATTGAGATAGTTGTGCAGAAAATATAAAAGAGATTAAAATAGCAATTTAAAAGCGATTGATCCCAGGTTTTTCACCACCAATAAATTCCTCACAGGTCCTTTAAAGATTATTCATTTCTCAATCCTCAAAAAGAACTAAACCAAATTGAACATGCGCCAATCTGATTCAACTGAAGCTCACCAGTAAAACATGCGTCTAGTTTAATCAATACCTACTTTGTTCCATGCGTATACTCCATGGAAATGCTTATCTCATCTCTCTCGAGTCATGCGCCCAATAAATTAATTAGACCAATGCGAACTAACTAAGAAACCGAAGTTTAAGATAAGGAAGACTCTTAATTATGCGTTCAGGTACAACCTCTCACAAAAATCAGTTTTTTTAGAAGATTGAAATAATTAAACAACTGCTATAGAAAATAAAAAATGAAACTTTTATTGACAAAAATCTCAGAACTCAATGGGAAATTACAAAGGAATCAACAAAAAAGATTTAGCTTCCATGCAGAGGCAAAACAAAAGAATTACAAAAAAGAAAATAAACTAAGAAAACCCTATGAAGCTCTCCCCTTTCTCCTTGATGCTAGTGTCCTTTTATAGGATTTTATGCTCCAAGAATCTTGGGAAAATTTTGTAGTTTAGATTTTCTTAACAGTTTCCAAATTTTCATAATTTTTATTTTGCAGAAGATTTGCTTCCAATTTTGTTTCTGATATATTATATTGTAGCTTTTATTTCCTCATTCTTCTCTTCAGATTTTGTTTTCTGTTTTGATTATAAGAAGTAACTTGAACTTTTGCATTTGACCCATTTATAAAGGTAGACACTTCCTTCAAACCATTTACTCTAAAAATACAAAATTAACAAAAATAATAGCTAACTCCCAAATAAACTCAATTATATGAATATTAATTAAAACAATAAATTTATTTATTATTATAGTTCAATAATCTATGATTAAATCTCTTAAGTGTGAATAAATATATTAAGGGAAAACCTCTTTAGTTGTTTTTGGGGGATAAATATTTATATCACTACAAGAAAAACGTGAATTATATACGGATCAAAATCCGTATGTAAAATCAACATTACATATTACATACGGATATAATCCGTATGTAATTTTGGCACCATGAAGCGAGAATCAAATTCCGTATGTAAACAGGTGTTACATACGGATATAATAACTTTGGCACCATAAAACCAAAAACTACAATGGATAGGATTCAAACACAGGTTCCTTCAGTGACTAGGGAAAATTTAACTACTACAACAGTCAACTTCTTTTGTATTATTATGATTTTTGTTATACTTATTATTAATAATAATGCTAACAATCCTAATAATATTAATAATACTAATAATATTAATAATACTAATAATAATAATAATACTAATAATAATTTATAATACTAATAATAATTTATAATACTAATAATACTAAAAATATTTTATAATACTAATAATATTAATAATACTAATAATATTAATAATACAAATAACATTAACAATACTAATAATATTTTATAATACTAATAATATTAATAATACTAATAATATTAATAATACTAATAATATTAATAATACTAATAATATTAATAATAT
>Ga0123342_1009821_pt1 | contig 11242 bp, 8 predicted proteins | sample Turbeawhitnodule_FD_89960 | JGI IMG/M metagenome (GOLD analysis project Ga0123342, IMG submission 89960) | Root nodule microbial communities of legume samples collected from Mexico - Turtle bean Mexico white nodule | ecosystem: Host-associated > Plants > Roots > Nodule | place: Mexico: Nepantla... | reverse complement strand
TACAACAACATCAAAATCACACAACATCATCAAAATCACACAACAACAATGTTTCACTTCATAATCCATTGAATCAAAAATATATTACCTTTATCACCTAACCACCGTGAAAAGAGATGGAGGCGTCCACCGAGCAAACACCGGCCGACGACGACGAAGAACAAGGAACCACGGTACAGGAAACCAATACAACAACAAACTGCAAGAGGGAACGGTGCACTGGAGAACCACGAGACCTTTGCGAAGAAGAAATTCAAAGAGTAAACGGTGCACTGGTGAACCACGGGACCAAAAGAAGAAGAAATTGAAAGAGGGAGTGTTCAGCCACCAAAAAAAGAAGAAATTGAAAGAGGAAACGTTTCGTAACCCTAATGGAAATTTGAACCAAAGATTAAACCTTCTAAAAAAAATTGTGGGCCCCGTAACAACAATTTAATATTTGTTTTTTTGCCATGTACACTAGAGCAATGAGATAAGCGGTTAACATTTTCCTTTTTCTATTTGTACCTTTCAGATTGAAAAAATTTGAAAAATATTTTCAAATTCAAAAATAATTTTTAAATTATAGAATTCAAAAAATATTTCCAAATTTAAAAATATCTTTCAGATTCTACAATACAAACAAAAATATTTCAAATTATAGAATTTAAAATATATTTTAAAAAATATCTTTAAAATTTTATAATATAAATTACATTTTATATTATATAATCTAAAATTAATTGAAATATGTGTTCAGATTTGGAAAATCCAAAACTTACTCCTGAAACGAGATAAACCAGATTATGTAATCTGAAATACAATATTTATTTATATATATAAATATATATATATATATATATATATATATTAAAATTCCGTAATGTAGTAAATCTTCACATTACACAATCAAAAAAATATATTTGAACATTTTTATATAAGGACATTTCTGAAATACAAAATTTATTGGGGTGTAAAAAAATAAGGAAGTATTGGAAGAAGTATTCCTCTTGTCAATACTCTGTTTTTCTTCTATCAAGCAAAATAATGGTCCAGACTTTCTGTATCGATGATTTTTTACCTGCATCCAATCAACTTTCAAATTTAATTTATAAAGTTGTCTTTCATTCAAGATGATGATGATGATGGGATGTCTCAGACACATTGCCACCTATTCAATTATCAACAACAGCAATGAAGATTGATATACACGTCTATTTGATATCTTAGAATGAAAGAGAGCACATATAATAAAGTATTTCAAATCATATAATATTCATGCCCGTCTGATATCAATTTAAAAAAAATATAATTAAATATGTTTTAAGAAAAAAAAATATGTTTCTAAGTTCTTTTAGTCTCTACTTCAAACTTCAAAAAAAATTATAATAACTAAAGTATTGAAATGGACAACAAAAGAAATTCAGTATAAATTATATTATAATATTCACATTAATGATAAATCAATATAATATATTTTAAGATCTTAATCCAATCCACACTGAAAATTATCTCTCACGTAAAAAAAACTAATAACTCATTGCAAGTATCTTGGATCTTGGAGATTTAAAATTTAGGCAAGAAACAAAATCCAACTTCACCTGAAAATACATATACTATATTTTTTTAAAAATATACTCGTGATCTTAACCAAAAAAGTTTACCATACACTTTTTTTAATCCATGTTTTTAACTCAGTTTGGCAAAAAAGACACGATATTGGTATCTGATATCCAAAATCTCTTTTAAGGCCCTCTTCTTCTCCTGATAGAAAATCAATTCTAACACTTTCCGATGACTAAATAATAACTCTGTTCAATAGAACTTCTTTCTAAATGTTTTCAAATTCAATCCCCAAAACCAAATGCCTCATGCATCTTTTGAAAGCTCAAATAAATTTCACAGATCTAATAAATTCAGACTTGTTACTAGTCAGCTTTTCTCACATGTTCTCCCAGTCCCACTGAATAAAGATAGAGCATTGTTTTCAGTTAACATAAAAGGTGCAGACATTAGAATAGAAAACAAAACATCACACCCAAAACACTTTAAGCTAATCTCTCTTTCAACCTTTACACCAAGCAGAATTATTGATACAAAATATAGTTGTAAACTCTCATATTTACCATTTAAAGTTACAAAATACAAAACCAATGGAGAACTCCAGTTAAACAGGTAACAAAAAAACATATCTCATTCCAAAGTCAGATAAAAGCAAAGATATCAAGCAGGGGAAATAGAAGATTTTGAGCTAGATGTTTCTCTCCTTATTTTACCAAGTGATATTACAACAGTAGCTGGGTTGAGGTTTCACCCACACCACAGCATTTACATCTACATAAATTTACATGTAGGCAAAGGAAAAATAAAAAAATATGTGTATATGTAGATTTTTACCAAGTGGAAGGCATATCACCCTTTCTCCCTCTATACAAGACTTATGGCAGAGGATAATAAATCTGCTTGCTCTCAGCCTGTGGTGATGATGGCAGTGTAAAGGGTGCAATTTAAAATATCGATCTCTTCCAACAAACTCGTGCATCTTTACTGTAACAAAAGTTGCAGCTGATACCCTCACACAATGGAGATTGGGATGCTCTTGCTGTTAACATTATGATGCATTTGATTTTGCACAGCCTTGACAGAAGCTACTCTAGCTGCATTGGCTGCTCTATTAGCGGCTGCTACTGCTCTATTCACCCTTTCATCTACCTTGGCCACATCATAGGCCTTCTCAGCTGCTCTTCTTGCTTCCTGTTTGTTCACAAACACACACGTTATTGATAATGTAATGAAAGCTCGTGATGCAAACTAGCTGGTTGCAGTTAATTTTGTCTCTTCTTTCCTTCTATTCAAATGAACTAATTTCATACATATAAAAGAAAATGCTCAAGTATCTGAAATTCTCTCAGCTTTGTCCATATGGAAAAATTGTAGATAACCGAACTTCAGACAGAATGAGTGGCATCTTTTTTTTATTATTGAATAAATGGGGGACTTTTACCATATCTCATTCAACAACCCTTGAATCTAGCTGAAATCTGTGAAAATTCTGGCTAAATTTCTTGTGTGTGTAACACTACATTTTTTATTGGAATTTCAGTTTAAAAATCACTCATTCATATGAAGATAAGAAACCAACCTTGGAGACAGAAATACACCCAAAGAAAATTATTATAACAAATTTGCAGATTCAGTAATAAAAAATTACAAGAAAGCATGAGATACAGGACAGTAACTGAAATCATAAGAATGCATAACTAAAACATTTCACATAAAAAAGGTAGAGTAATTTTTTTTCCTTCAACAGATGCTTAAATTATAATCTCTCCCCTCTTATTTTAAAATACATACACTCCCCACCCTTGAAAGATGAATATATCTACATTTGAGTCTATTTTAATGGAAAAAAAAATATTTTAGAGTTTTTTGTTTCACTGTGATTCTAGACATGATTGACACTATCAATTTCATGAGATGAAATTTCAAAGCCAATACTAGCTCTATATAAAACTCCATTTGACCTTCTAAAATACTAAAGTTGTTAATAGATTTTCAAAGCTAATTGCTAGTGATAATAACAGCTATAAAAAATATAAAATATTATTGGGAGGCGCATTTATAACTTTTCATTTCATAACTATTTAGGCTTTTTGTATTCAAAATTAGTAAGGTGTTCAAGGGAAGGGGTGTAGTTTAAGCATCTCTCAAAAAAGAGGATAGTGCAATGACCTCAGAAGACTGGTTCATGCTTTTACATTGTCATAAAATAGAAAAGCACCAATGACAAAATGGAATCGTCCAGACTGATCATTCTAAACGTCTTTTTTCTTTAATGATAAATCAGGAATGAACATTTAACAATAACTTACGGTAAACTAAGTCACAAATGTAGAGTGTACCTGCACTGCATTTAGTACTCTGGAATGATTGACACCAACAGGAGAAACAGGATAGGTGGCACTCTGTGTGCTGGGAATGTCAAGGACTCCATTTTGCCAGTGACCAGACTGGGTTTCTCCATTTCTAAATGTATACATTCCAAGACCTTGCCTTTTGCCATCATGCCAGGATCCTTCGTAACAATGACCATTTGCAAAACTATATACGCCATACCCATGCATCTTATCAGCAAAGTATTCCCCAGCATATGCATCCCCATTTCTGATAACAGAAATAATTAGTTACAACAAAAATGAAAAATATTACTGGTGAGCAACAAAAAAGGAACCAAACAAAGCACTACATAATTCAATTCATTGATAACACACCAATGATCCTTAGAAGAGAGGAACCCACATTCAAGGAAAAATCAGAAGAATGTTCTCATGCATCATAGGATTAAGCACCAAATTTCATTAACTGCATGCCCAAGATCCTATTCACTGATACTTGTAATGTGGTAGATGCACAACAAAGTACCTGTAATGAGGTAAAAATCACTTAAGAAGTGAAATAATGAATTAATGAATGACGGTGTATATGGTAAAAGCTTTGTATGTATTATTGTAATGTTGGGTCTATTACAATGAAGACGAAGGTTGATATATTGCAATAGCAACTACAGAGACACTAGAAAGAAGAAACAGAATGCAACAATATCCATAACCCTCTTTAATCCTCTCAGATACTATATAATTAATTGCTATCTCACACATAATCCCACAAGCATGAATTCACCATCCTCATCATCGCACTTTTTTGGTTGCCCACAATCATCGATCACTTGACACATGTCCATTCTCCATAACAGAATTATTCTTATCTCTTCCCATTTCCTGACTTGCCCTTGTGTTATTTCCGCTTGTAACAGTACCAACCAACATGCTCTGATCAGAGAACAAATAGTCCTTTTTGTTTTAAACTGACTGATTTCCTTAAGTGGAATAAACAGGGAGAGAGACAGAGAGAAGAAGAAGAAGAAGAAAAGACACCACACTTGTAGAAGCTTGCCAAATTAAGCTACGTGGCATCCAAATAGTTGGAATTATTGCTACATGACCTGAAGATCACAAAGCCAAGTTGTGAAATACCCTATTGTTTTAAAGTTTGAGAGGTATAAAGCACCTTTGAAACCGATTCTATCCTTGGGAGCAGATACCTTTTTACCAAAAGTAGCAATAATGAAGATAACTCCTAAGAGCATGAATACATACATATATTGTTTACGTTTTAAATTTTTCAGTTTTTATGCATTAAGATTTTACATTGTTGTTGTCTACTTTATAGACGATTATATGATCTTCATTCAAAAATGAATAAAAAAGGAATATAAAATAATAAGGAAATAATGTATTCCCTTAAAATGGTTTTCCTCAAGAAGGACATGAGATTATTCACTAAGATAATGAAAATGAACTCAAACAATATCACAAAATGCTTTCTGTCGACTCCTTTTCCTTTTACTTCCTATGAAAAATGTCCCCTGTTTTACACCTCGTAGAAGATTACAGATACAGGAATTATCACATATGTGATATCCGCCAATACTACTTCATTACTGAATTGATAATTCTACAATCTGTACCCTTCTAATCGATTTGTGTTTTACTGATCCAGGAAGATAGAAATGATTGCTCCGATGGTCTCTTTAGACCATGATCAGAGTAAGAAGCATGCTTGTTTTACCTACTTCACGATTCATCTCCCCCACAAACTTAAACTTACTAAGTTACTACTCCCTAGATATTTACTGCTTTAAAACTAAATGTAGTAGGATAAGAGGGAAGGATTTCACACTGATGTTTTGTATCAGATAACTAGTCAGACACCACAAATGAATGTGGCTTTCTATAAAATAGTTGTAGTGGATACAGGCGCTTTTGAACCAAGAGTATCAGTCTCACGCCATCCATTCAAAGCAATTTGACCAACTTCATGCTTGCTGCATCTTATCTTTGATTTCAATATTAAACTCCCACTTATTTACTTCCACACAGCTGGCCAATTGGTAGCCAAATGCCAATGCAGGTGAAATAAACTATCATTATTAGCATAATATGCTATCGGTATTAGGTCCATTTACAACTTAGTTTCTTCCCGGAAAAGGCTAACGATACACTCAAAATTAACATCCTAAAAGAAAAAAAAAAAAAAAAGCAATGGCTTGGCAATAAGTGCATGACATATTATGCTCCACAATTGCTACCAATAGGTACACAAAATAGCATCACATAAAAAACTCATACACGCACAAATCCTGCCAAGGTAACTCAAAAGCTTCACACAAACAACAAATAAAACAAAAACAAAACAAGCATGCGATAAGTTTACATCCAACAAAAGCCGGCACAACACCATTCCCATTTGTCAAAGCCCAAACACCATCAGCTAAACAGCAAAACGAAACTCAAACATACACACGGCCACCAAAACATTGTCCAGAAGTAAGAAATTCCCATAATCCACAAACCTAAGGAACCAAAGACAAAGCACACTTCCAACAATCCAAGCCAACACACATCTGTCAATCAATACCCACAAACAATTAGAACACACACATGTCCTATTCACACTACCCAATCCACACAATCACGTCAAAACACCAGTTACCGCGATCTCAAGTAAAACATTCACACACTCAGTTCCACGATGAAATATTGATTCGGGGTCCAAAATTGATCATATATTAAACCAACCTCATACCCAATTTCACTACCATGTGACTTTCAGAATAAAAACACCTAATCACAAACCATAAACCACGTCACTTCAATGAAAACAACAAACACACACTTATCATCCCCCAACCCCACCAACCCAACTATTTCCATACCTAAAATGGTAGTGTCCAAGGCCATGCTTAACGCCCCACTTGAACTCCCCCACGTACCTGCTCCCATCCTCGCACGTGTGCACCCCACAGCCATGGCTCTGGCCACTTGCCCACTCCCCGGCATAAACATCGCCGGTGTAAAACCGGTAGACCCCGAACCCGTGGCGAAGCCCCTTGCGGTACTGCCCCCGGTACCTACTCCCCCTGGCCCACGTCTCCACCCCAAAGCCATCGTACTTCCCCTCTACCCAGTCCCCCTCATACCTCCCACTCATGCTGTAGTAGTAAACCCCGCTCCCACAACACTTCCCTCCCCTGAACTCCCCCTCGTAAACGTCGCCGTTAGAATACGCAACCACGGAGAATTGAAACTCGGGCTGGGCGGGCCGGGCCCAGAACACGGGGAGCTTGAGCGCGGGCCGGGCCTTGGGCTTGAGGAAGAGTCGGAGGGAGGGGATTCGTGGCAGAGCGAGGTTGAGCGAGAAGAAGAGAGCGGCAGAGAAGAAGAACGCCGATAGGAAATCGAGGAGGAAGGAATTTGTAGGGTGGGAGACGAGGAAGTAGAAGAATGGTAGGGAGAGGAATAGGAAGAGGCGGACGCGGTGACGTAGGCGGCGTCGGAGGGAGAAGGCGGAGGAGAGCCACGTGGCAGTTGCGGCGGCGGGTGTGGCGGAGGGAGCGGTAGCGTGGCGCGGTTTTGGGAATCTGTGGAGGGTTTGGGATTTGGAGAGTGAGGGTCTTTTGTATGGGGCGGTGGAGGTTAGGGTTTCGAGGTTGGGGTTGGGAGTCAGGTTCGGGACAGGGTGGTGGTAGTTGAGGTGGTGGTGAGGGTGGTGGTGGTGGTGGTGGTGGTGATGATGGAGGGGTCTGAAATCGGAAGAGACGCCGGTGCTTTCTTTTCCGATCTGGAGTTCGGATTTCTTTTGATGCATTACATAAGGGAAAACGTAATTAGTTGCTTTCTTCTTCTTCTTCTTCTTTCACTGTTTCTTTTTCTGTTTATGTTTGTGTTTGAAGTTCTCTTGTCTGTGACTTTTGTGCAAAGAAATATGAGAGAATAAGAAATGTATCTGTTTCTGAGTTTTGTTTCTATGCTTTCTTTTTTTCCTATATCTGTTTATATTTATTATTTATGTTATAAATACTTCTCTTTCTTTTTAACTCCACACCAATTATTATTGATTATTAATGAAAAATTAGTCAAATGTATTAAATTTAACTAACTTTTTAATATATTTTTTAAATATTCTTTCTGCATAAAATAAAATAAAAGTTAATCAGTATTAGAGTAGTTTAGAACAAATATTATTAAATAAAATAAAATAAAATAGTTCAAATTAACTAAAGAAAAAATGTGTAATTTTTTTAGTGAAACGAAGATAACAAAAATATAGTTCAGATTAAATAATTATGTTTTTAATTTTGATCCTTATAATTTTTTATCAGTTTTCTTAAAATTGAAAATTTTATTATTTTGGTTATATTTATTGATGTAGAATAACAAATGCAGTACTTTAAAAATATTTGGGATGAATATGAATAGTGAGAGGATTGAAAGTTGTCAGAAAAACTGATGAAAGTGGATGAGGTGGGGTTGGGAAATAGAGTGGTTTTATTTAAATGAAAAATGAGTGGGAAAAATTAAGGGGGTTTGTAGATTTTAGTTAAATTTAATGAATGGAATATGTTAACAAAAGAAAAAAAATGTTTCTTTCCATAGTATTTTAAAAAATATATACATTTGTATATTATTAATTAATCATCATACAGTAAGTTTGTTGATTTACATAATAACCATTTTAGATATTTATATGAAAATTTGGTCATTTATAATTATTTTCTTTTGTTTGAATAAAAAAAACTCATGTGGAAAACTATAACCTTGGTAAAAAAAATCATAATTGTTTGTTTGAGGGAAAGAAATAATTGTTCTCAATAATCGATAAATAGTATGCAATTTTTATACTTTAGAATATAAAAAAATTAAACTCATTAAACATTTAAATTGGTCTAGATAAATAAATAAATCGGTTGATAGGTCTTAATTAAATATTTTATTCAAATAATTAATTGAAAATTTTATTTACGTATATAAGTCATTTATAGATATTTAATATCTGTTATCAATATAAATTCAAATAAAAACAATTCAGTTAATTATAATTATTTCCTAAATACAAGGGAATTATCTAAGCGGAGTTATTCGTTATGAGTTTGCTTCAATTATATTAGTCATTACTTTTGGAAATATAATCCATTTTATTAATATTAATATAATTAAAAACAAAGTAATTCACCAGCTAGGAAAGGTGGTTAATATATCTATAAGAAACTTTATTGATAAGAAAAGTTTAACTTACCGTTGATACTATATATTCAATTAAAGGTAAAAAATAATAGTATTTTTATTTCTTATATGCTTATATTAATTATTTTATAAAATGTTAAACTAAAATAAAATTTAATATTCTTCCATTTAATAAGTAGAAATATTAATAAGAAAACAAGGATTTAAAGTTATTCTTAAAAAATAAAATCGAATTGGGGATAACATTATTTAAAAAAAAAGGAAGCAATAGCTTTGGTTGTCCTTTGGAAGTGTGGTTGGCTTAATTTCAACCTTTTAAATTTGTCTGCAATTGAATTGACGGAGTCATCTATTGTAGAGATGAATTAATATATGCATAATTAAAAACATAGTTTATTTGTGAATGATAATTTGGTCAACATGAGTTTGTAGAATAAAGTGTTTTGGAATGGTACAATATATTATATAACTCATTCCTTTTGAAAACAGCATATCTTGTGTTAAGTTGAACTAGAATTAAGTTGAACTCAATACTTGCCCCGCAAGTTTATTATATTATGTTATGAAAAATAATGTTTTACCACTAAAAAAAGAAATAGATGGCTCCATTTTTTTTTTAGCATATATATGGGACTTAAATTTTTATTTATGAAATATAAATTTTTAAATGTAATATATTAACTAAACTTTCTCGTTGATTCTTCTTCTAAATAGTTTTGTTGATGAAACATCGAGTGAAGATTCACCTAGAGAAGTTTTTTCAATTGTGAAATTAGTAAGAAATTAGAGAAATATAAAAGCATTTAATGAGTATGAAGGACATTGAGTAAGTACTCTATGTAGAATAAAGTTATATTTGTAAAATTTTGGATCTATGTTAATATTCAAACAAATTGTTACTATGTATTAGGTTTCTTAGTATGTTGCAACAAAAATAAGTTTTTAAGTCAATATGAGTTATTCGGATTGCAGGTAGTTTTACTAAACTTTCATAACCGTCGAGGAGTTTGTAATCCTCTTTCAGTGTCCGTTATGACTCCATGATCGAGTTCATCCTCGACAGAAGCTTGTGATGACTTAAACCGAGTTTATATGAACTTTGCAAAGAACTCCACATTTTGTTTTATTTATCTCATTAAATTGAATGCTTAGTGCCATGAACATGACTCCTAGCAAGCTTCACCCAAATAGTTGGGCCTTTCTAAAAGCTTTTGAGGTGAAATGTTCTCCTCAAGACCTTTAAAAATCTTTTGTCTTTCATTCAAATTTACACCTAAATTTCCCTTTATTTGCAAAAAACAAATAAACTTAAGTCGAGGGTTGAGTACCTCCTTTAAGTCGAGGACAAAATAAACAAATAAATAATTAAAAATCTCCCTTGCCCTCATTAGCAATAAAGGTCTGCTTAGTGTCACGAACTAATCTTTTCCGATAGGCTTAATAAATATATCTACTAACTAACAATGTGAAGAGACATATGATGGACTTATCATACCAGCTTACAACTTTTCCCGTACAATGTGACAGTCTATCTCGATATATCTCATACGCTCCTAAAATACAGGATTTGCTTGAATATGGAGTGTCACTTGGTTATCACAATACAAAGGTGTAGGCATGCTAATTGGAACCTTGAGGTCTCACAGGATATAACGTAACTGTGTTACCTCCAGAGTGTTAGAATATATGGCCTTAAACGAGAGGGGAGTGAATTGTTTAAGGGGGGTTTTCGAAAACTTTTTAAGCTAGAATGAATTTCTTTGCAAGAAACCAGATTAGGAATTCAGTTAGCCAAGAAACAAAGCACAAAACAACAAAGCACCAGAAAAACAATCGGTTGTTTATACCAGCAAATCAACAACAACTGAATTTAAATGAGTTTAAGGGAAGAAAGAAATACACAAACAGTTTATACTGGTTCACTCTTAAACCAAGAGCTACATCCAGTCCCCAGAATCCACTAGGCAATCCAATACGCAATCAAAATACAGATTACACACAAAACCACCAAAGAAGTGACCTTGAACCCCTCAAGAAACACACTTCCTTTGGCTCAACACACACCAAGAATGTTGATCTTGACAACCTCAAGAGCACACAACACTCCTTGGTTTACAACACCAGAATTTACAAAGTATTCAGAACGAATTACACTTGTTACAGAATGAACTGAAATCAAT
>Ga0123342_1009820_pt1 | contig 11243 bp, 5 predicted proteins | sample Turbeawhitnodule_FD_89960 | JGI IMG/M metagenome (GOLD analysis project Ga0123342, IMG submission 89960) | Root nodule microbial communities of legume samples collected from Mexico - Turtle bean Mexico white nodule | ecosystem: Host-associated > Plants > Roots > Nodule | place: Mexico: Nepantla... | reverse complement strand
GGGTGGTTTGGCGTATTGGATGCGCAACATTGCGATTTGAAGTATCATTTTGAGAATTTTCATCTGGTACATATGAACACTAAACAAAATATGGTTTGGAAAGGTGTTTGGGCAGCAGTTGTGTGGAGTATTTGGGATCACAGGAATAGAGTTATCTTCAATCAAGGGAAAGTTGATGCGGAAGAAATTTTTCAGATGGCACAACTCAAAGCCTGGTTTTGTTTGAAATATAGGACAAAATCTTTTAACTACGCCTTCTCGGATTGGGTATTGAATCCTAGCCTATGTCTAAATAGTAATCACTAAGGAAAGTAAGATAATAGGTGAAGGGGCTATAAGTCAAAAAGGGGGGAGAAAGGTGAAAAGAAGGTGGAGAAATGTAACTAGTACATGGATTTGGGTTTAGGTGTAAAGATATCTAATTGAAAGGTCTTTTATTTGATCTATTGATGGCAGAGAAAGGTTGTCGATTCTATTTGTGTAGGATCTAGAAGAAGGACAAGAGTTGGGTGCAAATGGAAGGTATGTGCGGGAGCTAATGAAAGGATGCGTGCAGGATGTGAATGAAGGTAATGGAGGACGTTGTAGGTGCTGTAAGAACAGATGGGTCATGGCATGAAGCAAACTGTTTTTTAGATGGACATGTAGTAGCTAGAGCTAAAGGCATAAGGCCACTAATGGGTCATGTGATGAAAAACCTGAATCATGCAGCTGCAGTTGCAGTTGTAGTTGCTTGTATTTGCTGTCTTGGTCCCTCTGGTTTCTCTGGCTTTTGGCTCAGTTACTGCAGGAACAGCTTACTCTAAGATCAAGACAACGCTGGTTTTTCTCATACAAGCTGTGTTAGTTAATGTTAAAAGGCCAAATCAAGGATGTTGCTCCACAAGGCTGATATTGTTGGTGGTGGGGTCTTTGCTCTAAAAGAAGTACCTGCTTGAATCATCAAGAATATGATCCTTGTTTTTTGGTATTAGCATATTTATGTTCCATGGACGGTAGTTTTTTGTTAGGAAGGGAAGAGGTGTCATATAGATAGATATCATCCTATGTATCTATATACTTTATCTGTAAATGGGTTGGGATACCCCTAAAGTATCCCATTTTAATTTATTTAATTCTTTGCTGATAAAAAAAAAATGTATAAGGCATAAATAAACTGTTAAAACAAAATTGAGTGTTGTAAAGAAAAAATTGTAAGCGAGATGTGGACTAAAGGACCGTCATCCCTTGATTAAGGTTAATTTTCTACGCCAGATCAATTGTAATATGCACCCAATACTTACAGAGCACCCAATACCTATATAAAAAAATGTCTATTTTATCTTTAACCTTCTGGATATCCATATCCGCAATACAAATAAGACAGTTTTGGATATGCAAATTCAGAACTGAGATGTGTCTTTCGGATATGATCATCTGCAGCACATAAATGTCTTCCTGGCGCTAAGATCTGAAAGTTTTTTTTCTCATTTCGGATAACATTCCATAGTATATAAGTAAATGAAAACATCACTTTATGAACTGATTTTTATAAAAATGAATTAAGTTTCAATCCGTTTTTTCATTCCTGAAAAACTATATAACAACGGAGGAAGTGAATGATATTGATTATGATGAAGATAATCAATTATTCCTTTTTATTTTTTGGTTTTTTTCATATTTGGAAAACAAGGTTCTTAATTTGATAGTAGGAGTGAAAATTGTTTTTGGATGTGTTGGAGAAGATAATGTGATGGATTCTGTGGTATTGAGTGAGTTCAAGAAGACACATGCTAGAATACAAACTATTGACAATTGACACAATACTATGCAAAATCATAGGATAGAATAAATTGACAAGGTTAGCTTATTGGAAGGTGGTTCCTAATAATTTTTTTTAAGTAAATCATTTATTAAATTATAAACAATTGAGTATTTTTTTTTAAAGAATAAAAAAAATATATATATATTAAAAAAAATTATTACATATATGTGACTGTAATTTTTCAAAAGATAAAATATTTAATTATTTTAAAATCAAAATAATATTCAATTATTTATTTTATTAAATAATTAAATAATTAATTTTATATAAAAATATAAATAATGTAAATACTGTACACTTTTTTTTCTTTTGAAAAAAATACTATTATTTTAATAACTATTCAAATAAAAATATATTATTAATTTTTTTTGTTATTATTAAAATTAATTATAATTTTTTTTTAATTTTATTGTATGTAATTTTTTAAACTATGTAGATGATTTTTTATTGGAAAAAATGATTTGAATTTAAAAAAAAATAGTTATTTAAAGGATAAAATTGTAAAAACTTTAATTTGTTATTTTTTTCAAATTCAAATTGTTCGTATTTTAAAATTAAAATTTTCAGTTTAAAATAAATAACTATCAAAAGTATTATATTTTAATATTATAAAGGATAAATTTAAAAAACAAAATGTGTAAAAAAATCCCTTTTATATATATTGTCATAGATAATATAAATATTTATAATTTATTATTAAATTTAATAATAATATTAATATTAATAATAATGATATTAATATAAATAATACTATTATTAATAATATTTTTAAAATAAGAATAATATTAATAATAATAATAAAGATAATAATATTAATATTAATATTTAAAATAGTATATTATTAATTATAATAGTATTATTAATAATAATAGTATTAATAATATTAATAATAATAACATAATATAAATAATATTATGATCACTAAATTGTATATGGTTAGTGATTACATCTTCTCCCTTTTCTTCGCCTATGTTCAATTTCCTCTTGTAGTAAAAATGATAATATTAACTTTAATATATTTAATAAAAAAATTAATAAATATTATTTATTTAGGTACAAATTTCTGTTACTCTTTTAAGAATAAAATTTATTAGTACTCAAACAACTGTTTAACTTCTATACCGATTAAATATAATAAAAGATTTCTTTCATTTTTTTATCTTCACTTATTTTTTTAAAGTAATTATTTTAAACATGTCCTAAATTATTACATAATACTTATGTTTTCAAATGCTTTAATTTTCTAATTAACTGGTTTAAACAATAATTAATAATAAATAATGTATTTTATTAATGTGGCATTTAAATTTATAATCTAAATTTAAATGTTTCCTTCTTTAAAATTAATAACTATTTTTTTAAAAGTTGATTATCTTAAAATATATTTTTAGCCCAATAATAATACAATACTTATATATTTAAACAATTCATTAAAGGTAATATATAATTATTTTTAATTTTAAAACCACAATATATATTTATTAAATATAGTATTTTCTACTTTAAGTTTGTGCACAATAAAAATATTATAGGGTTTAACATCCATCTATATATATATATACATACGATATCTATACATACGATATCTTCTCTTGCATACATATCCATACAAGTTTCAAAAGTTAAAAAAAAAACTCAAACCTTCTTCAAAGAATGAGTATGAAGATCAAAACTTTGATGTGGTTCTTCCAAATTGTTTGCATTGCTTTTTTCTTGGTTTCAGGTAATAAACTCATATATGTTTTGTTTAGTATGGTTTTACTTGTAATTTGTGTTTTCCTACTTTTATTGGAGATCCCACATCCACTAGAGATTATAGCATTTCATATTATATATGTGTCATTTCGAACCTATCCTAGCAAAATTTGTTGGATCATGCAAACTTCACCTTAAACCGATTTTTTAAGGTTGAGTTAGACTTAAAGTCAATTTCTTATTAATTTTCATTAACACTTTGAACTGAATAAAATGAGATATAGTATTAACTAGGCATGTTAAATATGATTTGACAAAAGTTAAGAAAAAGCTTGATTTGGATATAATTTGTAATAATATTTTGCAGAAATTTCAGGAGAGTATACACCAACACCTGCTGGAACTGTTTGCCAAATACCAAAAGTATTAGGAGGAATATGTCCCAACCATGACAAATGTGTATCTTATTGTAAATTCTTTGGACACAAAAATGGTGGTTATTGTATTCCTCCTGGTGGTGAAAGGTGTTGTTGCACCAAATGATGAGTGCTTCTCTTATGTTATTCTTTTATAATAACATTTTTCACTCTATATATGTAAGCCAACTTTGGAAACATCAATAAACTTTCTTAATTTTTTTATATATCTATATTCCAGTACGCTTAATATAGTCTCACATCATTCAGAAGTCAATATCAATAACAGTTTATCCGACTTGAGGTCGAAAGAATCTCTAATTAAACTTTGATTTTAAGTCTTAAAAACTAGAGTTAGTCATTTTATTTGAGATGATTAAATACATAGATTGCTAATATAATGAAACAATTTTTCACATCTTATTTTTATAGTAAGATTATGATTCTTTTATATAATTTAATAAAAACAACAAATATTTCATTTTAAACAATTTTACTTTCCCAAGCTTTCTTTTCCGACTTTTCTTCCTCCTCCTTCTTATGAAAATTTATGTAAGGATGGAGTGTCTAACAAGTGACTTATTTGTTTTGGTCCATCATTCTTAAAAGTCTTTTTGGAAAGAATATGTAAAAAAAGACTAAATTAATAATCAATGGTAGAAGAACATAAAAGGTACACATAGTCTAATTAATTTAGAAATACAAGTAAAGGAAAGAAAACAAATATTTTAGTGTAATAATGACACTATTATCTAATAAAATATTAAATCAATAACAAAATAATAAATAAAATAAACAATTTATCTAAATTCAATAATAAATAATTATTATTTTCAATCAAATATAACTTTGTCAATGTAACTTTTTCAATCAAACTACTCTACCAAGATTCCCCAAAACCATAAACGAACCAGCTAAAACTAAAACTAAATTGAGTGTAGGCAAACCAAAGGTTCAAGACATCAATCTGAATGTAAAAAAACTAACAGATAGAATTTTAGAGGAGATCCAAGACCAAACCTTCAATTGAACCAAAGGGAAAGCCTCTAAATGATCCACTACTCTACCTTTAAAGATGACCTTGTTCCTAACATGTCAAATTTCACTAACCATCACAATCCAGACATTCTCCAAGACTAAATTGACATAATTAGGTGCATAATGGACCACCATCCCTTGATTTAACGGTATATCCCTAATATATCTTCCTTCAAAATATTGATTAAAGCCCTTTGCAAGTGTAGTGATGTGAATTATTTGAGATAGCTTTGAGTATATGTGGCCTCAAAGAATCCTTGTACACTTTGTTGTTCAATGAATTACTTGGTGGAGAACAACTCTGAAGCAAAGGAGTTATTGGAAGCTTTGTTAGATAGGTATCTCACGTTGAAGAATTTCGTGTATAAAGATTTGATTGAAATACTTTATCAGGATGAAAGGTTTATTGAAGATTCCGCATCAACTAAAATAAAAATATTTCATAATATATAAGTTAATGTAAACCTCATCTTATAAGTTAATTTTATAAGATTGAGCTAAACTTAAAGTTTTTTTTCATTTATGAAAAAACACCTAACTAAATAAGTGAATGGAAGAAGACATAGTTAACATGTATGACTATATGATGAAAATAATCAATTATTTCTTTTTATTTGTGGTTTCTTTTGATATTTTGGAAAACAATGTTCTTAATTTGATAGTAGTTGTGAAAATTGTTTTTCGATGTGTTGTTCAAAATGTTCAAGGAATAAATTGGAAAGGTTAGCAAAGAATTCAAAACCTTTTGGATTGACATTCTTATGTAGATTTGGTAGATGCACTACAAGAAAATCATGAAATAGAAATTAATTTTAGAAAAAAAATTAATTAGTTGCTATAATGACTAAATTAGATATCATTTTAGAAACTAAAAAAACTTTTGATTTCTAAATTAGTTTCTATTATTGTTAAATAATTTCTAAATTGGTATCTAATTAACTATCAATGTTTTTGCTACCAAATTTATAATTTAAATAATTAGTACTTAAAACTTTGGTAGCTAATACCTTGGTAGCTAATTAGATACCAATTTAAAAATTATTTAATAATAATAGAAACTAATTTAGAAACTAAATTTTTTTATAATCTCTAAAATGATCTCTAATTTAGTCACTATAACAACTAATTTTTTTTTGTCACTAAATTGATTTTTATTTTCTCGTAGTGAAGGTGGTTCTGATCAAACTTTGTTAAGTAATTCATTTATTAAATTATAACAGGAATAACTATTTTTTTAAAATATATATATAGAATATATAAATATATGTATATATAAATATTTATTAAATACTGTACACTTTTTTTTATTTTGATAAAAATTACTATTATTACAATAACTATTGAAATAAAAAATATATTATTAAATTATTAATTTTTATTAATATAAAAAAAATATTTTTTAAATATTATTGTATGTAATTTTTTATTTTGTAGATGGTTTTTTATTGGAAAGAATTATTTGAATTTTAAAAAAAAAGTAGTTATTTAAAGGATAAATGTAAAAAATTAGATTTGTTATTTTTTTCAAATTCAAATTTTTCTATGTATCTTAAAATTCAAAATTTTCAGTTTTAAATAAATAACTGTCAAATTTATTATGTTTTAATATTATAAAGGATAAAATTAGGGGGAAAATGTGTAAAAGAAATTCCTTTTATATATTATTATAGATAACAACAAAAATTTATAATAATAATAATATTAAATTTAATAATAATAATAACGATATTAATAGTTATAATACCTATGTTCAGTTTTCTCTGGTAGTAAAAATGATAATATTAACTTTAATATATTTAATAAAAGAAGTGATAAATATTATTTATTTAACTTTATTTATTTAGGTACAAATTTCTGTTACTCTTTTAAGAATAAAATTTACTAGTACTCAAACAAGTATTTAACTTGTATACTGATTAAATATAATAAAAGATTGCTTTCATTTTTTTATCTTCATTTATTTTTTTAAAGGTACTTATTTTAAATATTTCCTAAATTATTAAATAATACTTATGTTTGCAAATGCTTTTATTTTATTATTAATTGGTTTCAACAATAATTAATAATATATAATGTATTTTATAAATGTGGCATTTAAATTTATAATCTAAATCTTAATGTTTCCTTCTTTAATAATATATAATAATAATATTATTAAATTAAATAATAATATCAATATTAATAATAATGAGATTAATAACAATGATACTATTATTAATAATATATTTTTAATAAGAATAATATTAATTATAATAATAATAATAAAAGTAATAATATTAATAGTAATATTAATACTAATATTAAAAATGGTATATTATTAATGATAATAGTATTAATAATAATAACATAGATCACTAAATTGTCATACAGTTAGTAATTACATTTTCTCCCTTGTTTTTCGGCAATGTTCAATTTCCTCTTGTAGTAAAAATGATAATATTAACTTGAATATATTTAATAAAAAAAGTAATTAATATTATTTATTTAATTTTATTTGTTTAGGTACAAATTTCTGTTACTCTTTTAAGAATAAAATTTATTAGTACTCAAACAACTATTCAACTTATATACTGATTAAGTATAATAAAATATTCCTTTCATAGTTTTAACTTCATTTATTTTTTTTAAAGTACTTATTTTAAATATTTCCGAAATTATTACATAATACTTATGTTTGCAAATGCTTTTATTTTATAATTAATTGGTCTCATCAATAATTAATAATTAGTAATGTATTTTATTAATATGGTCTTTAAATTTATAATCTGATTGCTGATAAAAAAAATTAAATTTATAATCTAAATCTAAATGTCTCCTTCTTTAAAATTAATAACTATTTTTTTAAAAAAAGTTGATTATCTTAAAATATATTTTTAGACCAATAATAATACAATACTTATATATGTAAACATCTCTTAAAGGATATATAATTGAGTTTAATAATATTATTTAGTGTGATGAATTTTTAATTTTAAAATCACAATATACATTTATTAAATATAGTATTTTCTACTTTAAGCTTGTGCACAATAAAAATATTATAGGGTTTAACATCCATCTATCTATATATATACATACGATATCTTCTCTTGCATACATATTCATATAAGTTTCAAAAGTTAAAAAAAAACTCAAACCATCTTCAAAGAATGAGTATGAAGATCAAAACTTTGATGTGGTTTTTCCAAATTGTTTGCATTGCTTTTTTCTTGGTTTCAGGTAATAAACTCATATATGTTTTGTTTAGTATGGTTTTTAGTTGTAATTTTTGTTTTCCTATTTTTATTGGAGATCTCACATCGACTAGAGATTAGAGCATTTCATATTATATAAGTCTCATTTCGAACCTATCTTAGCAAAATTTGTTGGGTCATGTAAATCTCACCTTAAACCGGTTTTATAAGGTTGAGTTAGACTTAAAGTCCATTTCTTAATAATTTTCATTAACACTTTGTACTGAATAAAATGAAATGAGATATAGTATTAACTAGGCATGTTAAATATGATTTGATAAAAGTTAAGAAAAAGCTTGATTTGGATATAATTTGTAATAATATTTTGCAGAAATTTCAGGAGAGTATACACCAACACTTGCTGGAACTGTTTGCCAACTACCAAAAGTATTAGGAGGAATATGTCCCAACCATGAAAAATGTGTATCTTATTGTAAATTCTTTGGACACAAAAATGGTGGCTATTGTATTCCTCCCGGTGGTGAAAGGTGTTGTTGCACCAAATGAAGAGTGATTCTCTTATGTTATTATTTTATAATAACATTTTTCACTCTATATATGTAAGCCAACTTTGGAAACATCAATAAACTTTCTTAATTCTTTTATATATCTATGTTCCAGCACGCTTTCTATAGTCTCACATCATTTAGAAATCGATATCAATAACAGTTTATCGAATTTTAGGTCGAAACAATCTCTAATTAAACTTTGATTTTAAGTCTTAATTACAAGAAGATGGTTCAATTTGAAATTAATTACAAGAAGACAAAATTCAAATTACTAGAAATTGAAGAAAATTGTAAAACTTTAGCAGTTATCTAAATTCAACTCAGAAGACCAAATTCTGAAAATCATAATTTTGAGAAGTGAGACACAATGTGATGCTAGATTACAAACTATTGAGAATTATAGGATAGAATAAATTGATAAGGTTAGCTTATTGAATTCACATACTAATGGATTTGGATGGATTTGGTAGAAGGGTGGTTCCTGATAATTTTTTTTAAAAGTAAATAATTTATTAAATTATAAAAAAAATTGTAGTTTTTTTAAAGAATAAAATATGTATATATATATATATATATTAAAAAAAGATAAATTATTATATATATGTAACCATTATTTTTAAAAAGATAAATTAATTAAGTATTTTAAAATAAAAATAACATTCAATTATTTATTTTATTAAATAAATATATAAATTATTTTTATATTAAAAGATGAATAATTGAAATACTGTACACTTTTTTTCTTTTGACAAAAAATTACTATTATTATAATAACTATTGAAATAAAAATATATTTTTAAATTTTTTTTTTATTAAAATTAATTATAAAAAATAATTTTTTAAAATTTTATTGTCATATGGTTAGTGATCACTAAATTGTCATATGGTTAGTGATTAGATCTTCTCCCTTGTTCTTCAATTATGTTCAATTTCCTCTTGCAGTAAAAATGATGATAATATTAACTTTAATATATTTAATAAAAAAAGTAATAAATATTATTTATTAAATTTTATTTATTTAGGTACGAATTTAATACACTATTCAAAAATCGATATGAAAGAAAGTTTATCGAATTTAAGGTTGGAACAATCTTTAATTAAATTTTGATTTTAAATGTTAAAGATTAAAGTTAATCATTATATTAAATACATATATTACTAATATAATATAATGAAACAATTTTCCACATTTTATTTTCATAAGATTATGATTCTTTTATATAATTTAATAAAAACAACAAATATTTTATTTTAAACAAGTTATGTTATTTGTTATTTGTTTGGGTTTATCATTCTTAGAATTATTTTTGGAAAGAATATGTAGAAAAAGACTAAATTAATAATAATCGTAGAAGAACATAAATACACATATTCTAATTAATTTAAGAATACAAGTAAAGGAAAGAAAAAAAGAGTGTAATAATGCCACTATTTCTAATAAAATATTAAATCAAAATCAAAATAATAAATCAAAATAAACAATTTATCTAAATTCAATAATAAATAATTATTATTTTCAATCAAATATAACTTTGTCATGTAATTAATGTCACTGTTATTAAGTTATAATACTTGTAAAGTTTTTACTTTTTATTGATTTTTCATTTATTTAAATTTAACATTCTATAGTCATCCATCAAATATTTACATTGGGTAACAATTGTCCATATATGTGTAACGTTCATTTTGCATTCTCTTAAAAATTCACTATAAAAAAGGATTACTTGATTTTTAGTAATATTTATTTGAATAGTTATATTATTATTAGCTATATATTGGCTTATAAATTATATTTGATAACCACTTCAATAAATTTAATTTTCTTTTTGTCCCTAATAATCTATATAATCACTACCATTAAAAATGGAGAAAAATAAATAAAAAATAGAAAAATTAAAGAACAAGAGGAATATGAGGAACAATAAATAAATAAAATAAGAAAAAAAGGAGTAAAAGAATGAAAAAAAGAAAAAAATATATGTATAGACTTTTTTTTTGTATTAACTAACCTGAGAATAAAATTATCCCTTAAAGTAATGTATATAAATAAAGTTAACTTTATTCACTATTTTTTATCTATAAAAAAACTAATGAGACAAATAAATCACCATTTATACACTAATTTTTTTATTGGAAATTTAGTTATATAAAATAAATGTTAATTATCGACAGTATAAAAACTAAATCACTGATATAATTATAAATATAAAACATATACCTATATTAATAATATTTTTTATACACTTTAAACCTTAAACTGTGTCTGTAAAGAGCAGAGGAAATAAAGTTAAACCCTAACCCAGGCCACTGTTGCAGTTCGTGTTGTGTTCTTCAGGTACCATGTTTCATCAATTACTATTTTTTTTTCTTTTTCTTGCAATTTTGTGTCAACTTGAACCAATTAGATTCTGGGGTGGTTGCAATTTTCTCTCTCTCTCTCTCTCGTGTCTTTGTCTTGATTCCGATGCGAATGGTAATTGCAGAAACCCTAACGCTCCCTTCCTCTCCATTCTCCTAGATCGAGTCAGGTTCTTTGCGTGTTTCGTTT
>Ga0123342_1009819_pt1 | contig 11245 bp, 5 predicted proteins | sample Turbeawhitnodule_FD_89960 | JGI IMG/M metagenome (GOLD analysis project Ga0123342, IMG submission 89960) | Root nodule microbial communities of legume samples collected from Mexico - Turtle bean Mexico white nodule | ecosystem: Host-associated > Plants > Roots > Nodule | place: Mexico: Nepantla... | reverse complement strand
TATAAATAGGATGCTCTCTCAATTGTAAGATACACCACAGAAAGAAATACAATAGAGAGAATCAAAGAAGAGTGTTTCTTTTAGAGAGAATTTAAGTGTGAGTGAGTGTCTATTTTTTACACTGCTAACAACAAATGACATGCATTTATTTGACCAAAAATATGAATTATGAGGTATAAAAGCACGTGCTATATTTAAACCATCACCTTTTACCTTTACCAGCACCAGCCTGCTTTTCTGCTTCCAGTTTCTTAATCTTTTGTAGTAGCGAGTGCTTTTCTCTGCTTGTTTTCTCAAGTTCCTCAATGGCCCCAAGGCGTTGTTTATTCAAGAACAGTATGTCTACATAACGAAAAAATAAACCAGAAGTTATTTAACTCTCTTGTACAAAGCACAAGTATGAATAAGGTGAAAGAACTAACTCTGTTGAGCTTCTTTGAACGATTGCCAAATATTATCTTGTTTCACATTCTGGCCATCATTGGATATTGTCTAACATACAAAGGGGGGGAAAACATTAAGAACTAAGAAGGCAGTGAAACCCATGCGAAAAACAGAGAACGAAGAGTAAAAGGACATGTGAAAAACTCAACAATTTTGAAACAAAAGCAACATACCTGGGATATGTCCACATTTTTATTACCCTCTGACCTAAGATACAAATTCCTAAGTTAGTTTCCGACTAAACTCGTATATGAATCGGCTAACTCACAGGGGAAATATTTCAATTTAAATAAAAAAGAACTTTAAAGAATAAAAAATGTTACTTATATTCATGTAAGCCACTGACATATAAGTCATGCAAAGAGGTTAAGCAAGAATAATCCCTGAGATTAATTATATAAAATCATGAACTATCAGAGCAAAAGGGACAACTTTTTGGTCTCTGAGGCATCAAAGTTGGATTTTGAGGACACCCCACTAAGAATATAAATAGTAAAACATAAAAAATTGTGAAGACAGAGAGAGTGGAGTAAAAGTCTGACCTCAGACAAGAAGGAGGAGGAAATGCAATGGGTTTTGGCACGGAGGAGAGTGGAAGACGAGGAATCGCTGGATGGAAGAAAAACAATGTCCCCATATTCTGATGCGAGTTTGAGGATCAGAGATGGAGGCAATGAGTGATATTGCGAACCCACCCGTGTCCATGATGATGTAACTGTGTCTCATCCAAATCATTGTTGCATTTTGAAACTACAACCATAAACACTAGACAATTTGCCAACTAGGAAACACGTGTCCACTCATGTGCTGCCTGTGAATTTGATCACCCCTTAACATGTTGCTTAACTAAGTTAAAAAAAATACTTAATTATACACCTCTGATCAATCAATTCATCAAGTCTGAACTAAACAGTAAAAGGGTACAGCATCACTTACCCTTTTTTCAATTTGCTATCATTAAGGTGGTTTTAGATTAAAATAAAATAAAAAGTTTTTTTGTCAAATTTTTGGACAAGTTATTTATTACTGTATTAGTATTAATTATTTGTTTGGAATTAGGGAGTTGATTTGAGAGAATAAATTTGAAAAAAAATGTCAAAAATTAAGGTTGTTTGGATAAAGATAAATGATAAAAAAAGTTTATAAATATTTGTGAATGATTTAATAAATATAATAATTTTTAAAAAATTTAAAATAATATATATAATAATTAATTAATTTACATTATTATAAATTAATTTTTTACTAAATAAAATTTTATAATTAATTAATAATTTCAATTTTATTATTATTATTATTATTTAGTTTTATTTACAATTTTTTAATTATTTATTATAGTTGTTATTTCATAAATTTATTATTTATTATTTATATTAATTATTATTTTTTATGTTTATTAATATTTTTTATTGTTTTAATAATTAATATTATTTTTTACATTATATTATATAATTAATTATATTTATTTTATTATAATATAAATATAAATATTAATAAATTAATAATATACAAATATTAGCGTATTTAAATAAAGTATATATTCATAATTGATTATGAATATATATTTTATTATATCTAATTTTATTTTCTTTGCAAATCTTCGCATTTATTCAAAGAAAAAATACAGAAAATATTTTGCTTCGTTTTCTAATTTTAATTAATGTTTTATTTATTGAATTTCGTGCTTTCTTCAACATTCTTCTTTTGTTTAAAACAGAGCACTAAAGTATGATGATATTGTAACTAGACTTTTGTTTCGCTGACACATAAGAGATTTAGTCACTCGTGTTATGCCATTAAAAAAAATTCTATTTTAATATAATTAAATGGCTATAAGAATGATTTCCTACTGTATTATTTCAAAGAAGTTTTGCTATTCTATTTTTTAATGGGGATTAAACATATTGGAATCATCCTTTCCTTTCTTATTTTTTTCTTTAATTCACGATAGACAGATAGAGCATATTATATAACATATTGTGTATGTATGTACTGACAAAAACAATATGTATGTATATAATTATTATTTAAATTTGAATACGCTTAATTTAAATTTAGTGTTACAATTAAATTTGAATTCCATACTCTCTGTTTGAACATTAATTTAATTGTTTTCAAATTCAACTAATCTGCGTAAAAACAGTTTAGGGCTTTCTCTGTTGTGGAATACTTGCATTGTGGCACAAATTAAATTAGGAAATTTGTGAAATTTTAAATCAAGAACAAATTAAATACGTGCTGCTCTCATTTTAGAATATTTCTTTATGATTTTTAATCCCCTTTGTTTTCTCTACAACATACTAAAATTTCGAATAATATAACTATTTGATTGTTGCTATTGATCAAGAGTGGTGTTTCACGAGTCAAACAAATTTAATTTCCCCATAAAGTTTTCGAACTAATTTCTTCATGCTTAATGTGATTCATTCTTTGACTTGGAGCTTTCCTTTCTAATTATGTTGCATCCGACATGCTAGGTTGATATCAAGACAAGTTGCCCTTTGTAATATAGTTTTAGCATGTTCCCGAAATTGAACTCAAAACTCCTCTTTTTTTCTTGTCAACAATTGAATGGATTGACTACGGGATTTCTTTAGAAATGACTAACTGTAATTTGTATGATTAATATTATTAAAAAAGAAATATACAATTAGCATAATCCTTTGACAACATCACCTCCACATTTTTTTTTATTTAATGAACATGGATGCATTGGCTAAATGCAAATATAATGATAGAACAACAGCTTGGACGAAGGGAACCAAAATAAGGACATGGAATGGAATTTGATTTGATTGTAGAACGCTAGTGGCCAACCTTACGCCTCTTGGCCAATAGTCGTCTCCGCTCTCTTTCCTCTTCCTCTTCTATCAACCTAAGTTGCTCCTCATCCTCCTCTCTGGCGATTCTAGCACTGCGACACCATATTACACAAACTCAATAACCAGGAAAAAAAAAAACTTTTTAAACCACAAATTTAACAAAATTCAAATAATTACATCACGGGCATCTATAAGGCAACAAAATAAAACTAAGAAAAGACGATTCTACGCAGCAGCAGATTATAAGAATCCTAACAAGTGGCTTCACAACATTGGTTATGAAACAAAAGTAAAAAGTATTCAATTAAAATATTTTATTAACCTGAAAACACAAAAACCATTCAATGTTTGTGAAAGGGAAATATTTGATAGAATGAAGTATTCCTTAATATTTAAGGCGGTATTCGTTGACAAATCCTAATTAATAATCATATAATTGACCCAATTTCTACTACTAACGAATGTATTGAATATTTTTGCATTCCCATTATTCTAACTACACTTTTTTCATTCCAGAATTTTTATTAGGTATACAAGGATTAAAGATACTTATAATTAGCATACACTTTACTGGGAAAAAAAAAGCAACGAGCAACAGAGAAAAAGTAAATGTTGTGCATTCACCGATAAATAAATATATACGTGTTACACAATTATAGGCATAAATTAGTTTGAGAGAAGATTCATTTTTAGAAATAAATTGAAGATTGACTTTAATTCACGTTGAAATACAGTAAAATCAGAGTCATGCAGTACAAGTATGCATGCATGCAGGCAGGCAGGCAGGCAGCTAATTCAGCACAACATTTTATGTGGTTTGACGTTCATTGCCTAACACGACAGTTTTGGGAGAGAAGGAAAAGAGAGGATAAAAGATGCGGTTAGAGGTAATGAAATGAGCTGCGAATAAGAAGCTATCAAGAATAAAAAGAAAGGAATGGATTTTTCTGCTTTTGGATGGTGTTTGACATTGAACATAAAGTTGCCTAGCTTATTGAGTAGAAAATTTAAATTCTTATGTTTGTGCTTCAGTTTTGACAACTCAAACACACCCCATACGTTTTTTATCATAAGGTTAGGTTGTTTAACTAAATAATCAAGTGAAAGTATGATTTGAATATGATAGCAAATATCCTACTTCAAATTTAAGCTTAGAGAAACCAACCTTCTCTTTTCCTCCTTCATGATTTCATCAAAGCCAACCTCCATACCATCATCGTCTTCATCATCGACAAAATTGTTGGGATTGTAACTGCAAAAAATGCAACAAAATGATTATCGACTATTCTACATCAACTGCCAACAACCAACTAAATCACCAATTCGCATTAGAGACATTGCACGATCATTCCCAAACAAGGTTTTTATTTAGTCAAACAGTATTCGGTATTGGCATTTAAACATTCCCAAGGATGAGTCAATAACAAGTCAAGATGTGGTGAATCTAAAAAAAATCAGACAAACTTGACTCTGCAACTTCCAACAATAACATTTTATAGCTATAGATCAGCGCCACATTTCCAATCTGGGTAAGTCCCCTCAGAAAAACAATGGAAACTTACATATTATGTAGCCTATAGAAATGATGACACAAGGTTACTAACATAGTAACATCTACATATAAATAGAAAGCTTACTTGAACATCGATCTGATCATTCTACTAACATCCATTTCATCCTCAATCTCTTCATCACATCGTTTCCTCACCTTATTCTTAGGATGGCGATCTTGCAAATTAGATCGCTTTGGAACTACTTTAAGTGGCTTATTTATCTGTCAAGCAAGTGAACATAAATATGTTGATAAGGAAAACTATGGAACAAATTCAAAGAAACAAAAATCCTTAACAGGATGAGTGTGAATATTTATATAACATTATACCTGAGCTTTGGTTGATGTCACTGGTTGTTTTGATATCATTTTAGGTTTATTTTGTTCTCTTAGGATGTTTCTTTGTTCCACACTCTGCTTTGGCAAAGACAAATGCAACTTTGAAGATAGTGGTTTCTGAACACCATTTACAGAGTGCAACTTTGAAGATAGTGGTTTCTGCACACCATTTACAGAGTGCAACTTTGAAGAAAGTGGCTTCTGTGCACCACTTACAGAATGCATCTTTGAGGAGAGTGGTTTATGCACACCATTTACAGGATTTTTTGCATCGGATAATGACTTATTCCCAGAGGTACTAATAGGCATTTTTAAAGGCCGGCCTGGTCCATTCCCACTGTTGTTACTAAGTTGTTTTCTAGAATCCACAGATGCCTTACTGTACTTATTGATAGAACTAATCTTATAATTGGACCCTGATTTAGGAGCCAAATGGCCAGGCCCAGTAACATGTTTTCGATTCTCATCACTGCCACGGACAATCTTGCCACCATTGACAGTCTTCCCAGCAACTTCACCTGACCGTTTCTCTTCAACAACAGAACAAACACTGTAAGTTTCCCCAATAACAGTATAACATGTTCTAATCCCCCTAACACCACATAAAAACATAACCAAGCAATAAATTACCAGAATTATGTACAAGTGTTCTATGAGATGGGGGTTCTTTCTTAGGAGCAGGAAGCTCTACATCATCAGACAAAAGAAAAGAGTAATCTCTAGTAACCTTGAGTTTCTGGGCTTTAACCTGCTTCTGCTAAAGCACAACAATTCATCACTATCATTTCAGAAGATTGTAGCTTAAAAGCTACGAGAGAAGCTTTATACAATAGCCACAATACCTCACTGACTTTGGGTGGAATATTACGATGAACTGAAGAGTTCAATACACCATTAGATACTTTATTTGCGCTTTTGTTCTGCAGACAGAATTAATATCAGAAAGCTACAAAAAAGACATCAAAGAACACCTAGCTGCTACTTATTCCCAGTAATGAGAAAAACATGGAGCTAAAGGCATTAAGCAAACAAACATATATCACTACTACAATTTGAAGAATGCTAAGAAAATATACAGGACAAATTAGCAAAAAAAAAAGCTGAGTTTTGCATACACAGAAAGAAGCAGAGTATGCCAATTCTCAGACCATTTTCACACTTCACTGGTAACTTTTAAGGGAGTTCCACAATTGGATGTCAAACTCAAAAAACTTATCAACAGAGTTATAAATTTATACATCAAATTAAATAATACAAATTAAAATATGTATATATATATATATATAAACCATCAAAGCTGTTAGGAACTAAGAGGCTCATATATTAGACGTATACTGGAGAAGACATGTATTAGTCGTCAGTTAAGAGGGCAAGTGACAATCACAATTGTTACAGCGGTGATGAGTAGGGGCCTTTAAATAGAATTACATAGGAGAGTTAGGGGAATTAGGGAAATGTTCTATGAGAACTGTGTTTCAGTTGTTTGAAGGAACCTCTTTCCTTGGCAGAGCAATAAACTCTGTTTTTTTCCTTTTCATTCCCTCTCTTACTGTTTTCTTAGGACCCATCAAGAACTCATTTAGGCTTTCCTCTAATCATGTGATGGCAGGAAAGAGCAGGTAAGGAATCAAATGCTATATTTCAACGAAGCATTTTTTAGTGTTACTGTTTGTTTCCTTTTCTTTATTGGTTTAATTTTTTGTTACATTACTGAATGGGAAACAAGTGCAGTTGACATATGACCCCAAATAATCAATAGGCCAACGAATGAAATCACATTAAAAATACTTGACAATACAATAATCATAACAACTCAAAATGAAGATTGCTTGGGTAAATACAGAACTTCATAAAAATATATTTAAAAAGGAATACAAAAATCAAAGGCACTGAATACATACAATGTTGGACGAGTTAGAAAGCCTAGATGATAAATGCTGGTTTTCTAGCAATGACTTGCTCTCTTGGATTACTCTCTGAGCAATAACTGGTTGAGAAGGGCCAAAGAAGGACCCATAACTGCAGCAACAAGAAGAAGATTGAAGACAATATTTTAAAAGTGCTCCTGTTTTTACAATGTTATCAATGCTCATCAAACTTAGTAAAATCACCAAGAAAAAAGCAAATTCATCAACTAAATGTCAGCATGCCCCAATGGAATTGCACACTATGGTAAGTGAAGGTTGCAAATGAATTTGGTAACACAAAAAATCGCACTATTTCAAAGCCTTCACATTTAAAGTGGTTTATGCAGCTTTAATCAGTATTAATATAGGATAATTTATTAGAATTGCAACTCATCAAAGCCTTTACATTTATGGTGGTTTATGCATTCATGACTATGTATATGCCAGAGATGATAGCAGTACTCACTTATCATTAGGAAGTTTATTCTTTCTGGTAGAATCTGAAAGGAAACTACTATTCTCCTTTTTCATCTGCTTTCTAATCGATTCTTTCAACTTCTGCCTTAGTTTGAGGTAATGTAGTTCTTCCTCTGTCGGCTTAGGAGGTTCTTCCTTATATTCGTACCCTCCCTCCAGTCCATCGTCCTCATAATCATCGTAATCCTGTGGTTCTTGAAGATCATTAGGAGGCAAAAAAGCTGCATAAAACAGCTAGCACGCTGATTCAATAAATAGTGGGAATCTCAAACCTGAAAGTCACTTACATCTCTATCGTAGCCCCGCATTGCGGTTTCATGAAGAAGGTGAGATCCAACTGCAACAAAACAATTGGACATTAAATCATAAATTGAATGATTGAAGGAATTATCTCCCGGTACCAATGCAAATTGAGGTTAGGTTCGAAGCAGAAATACTCAGCCACTGCAAGTGACAGTGTTAAAATTGGGATATAAAAACCAAAATGAACGAGCGCAGTACTCCAGCATCAAAATTTAGAGAAATTAGGGTTCCGGAAAAAAACAATTTGTCAGGACCTTAAAAACAAACAAAAAAAAATACTGGGTTGATTGTTCCCCCAAATTGGCACACACGAGGAGGATCAGCGGAAGGATATGAAAACTGACACAGTGAGAAAGACATGAACGAAAACAATTCTTTAAGTTGAAAAGAATTTGGATGGGAGAGGGAAAGCAAAATAAGCATAAATTGAAATAGTGGAATAAAGAACAGAGGTTACGTATGTCAGAGAGGGGATTGAAAGGTGAAAAGTTGAGAAAGAGAAAACAGAGAGAGCATACCTTGTTGTTGTGTGCAGTGTTGTGATAACTGTGAATTGGCGCAATATGCAGATGAAGATTTTGGAAGGGAGGGAAAGCAAGGGGAAGGTATTTTTCTTGGTCGTTCCAGAAATTTCTATTTCCCTCCACGCCCCCCTCAATCAAACCCAACCCAACCCACATCCAAGTATAAAAAGGCTACAGGTGCATTTGGGCCCATTCACCTTGGCCCACACATAACGAAACGAAGACTGTTTCTTCCTGCACTTCCATACTTTCTTCTCTCACTTCCATAAGTTTTCAAATATCCAAAAATACACCTTTATAATATTCCGGATTACGTAATCGGAAGTCATTTTTCAAATTTGTAATTAGCTACCGGATTACATAATCCGGAAGCTATTTTTCAAATGCATGATTATTCTTTGAATTACATAATCCGGAAGTCATTTTTCAAATGAGTTTCCGAATTACATAATCCGAAAACTACTTTATGAGGGTGAGACAAGAAAGACAAAAATGTATTTTCATGTTGTGTATGGAGGTGGTAGAAGAAGATATGGAGGTGCAGGAAGAAACAGTCCGAAACGAATTAGATCAATTTTCAAAAACACTATTTTACCATTTTTTTAAGTAACTTCCAGATTTTTCCAGAATTCATAGCTGTTTTTTGAAAAACGTCTAAAATTTTAAGAAAACATTTTTCAAAAAAAATCTGGAATAATTTTCTGGAACATTTATAATACGTTCTGAAATATATTTTTCGGAATAAACTTTTCAGAATATATTTTGAAAAAAAAAATCTAAAATTAAAATAGAATATTTCGTCATTTCACCTATTTGATTTGAACCTTTGATGGATGCACAGAAAGAAACACCCAACAAATCATTTATCTACTTAACTTATTTTTGTTTAAAAAGTAGTAGATGGAAAAACACCTCTAGTATTATTTCATCAGATTTCAAATCAGTTCTTGAGAAACATAATTAATTATATTTTAATAGATAAATTATTTCTTTAAAATATTGTTCGTAATATTTGGAACTCTCTTTACTTGATGAGGATGGAGATGAGACTAAAGTTTCATACTCATTAGGTATGAGGAAGAGAAAAAAAAAACAATTTCACATAATTGGGTGTGTAGATCGAAATTAGAATACATATTTACTTCGAAAAATGAAATAGTTAAACTCGTACTTGTCTGCTTTAGTAAAGGTTTGTCATGTAGTCCTCTTACATATGTAAATAGTCTATCCAACTTAAAGAAATATTTGAAGAAAAGAACTTGTGTGCAGTGCCTTGATAGGTTCTACAAAGCACAAGAAAAAATATAAAATAAAATAAAATTGAAAAACAAAATGAGAGAAAAAGGTGAGAACACATCACCTATGGTTTCTTAAGGATAGGTGCAAAAATGATTCAAAACTCCAAGAAACTTTTATTTCAATACAAGAACAAAAGGAAATAGTATCATACTCACAAGACAATAAAAAATTTCAAAAAAATTATTTCATTGAATTTTTTGTGTGAAACATACACGAGAGAACCTTTTTATTTATATATGAATAGATGTTCAATAACCATCCAAATAAATGTGTAAAAAAAGCAAAACAAAATCATTGTAAGTGCAATGCACCTTACATGGCGTTATATTGTGACAATGTCATTTGAAAAAAGTTATAACTTCATTATGATGAGATGGTTAAGTGTCTGACTTGCTTAACTTCCTTAATAATTAGTTAGTTAAATAAATTTATACATATTCCTACTTTTTGCAACATCTTCAACCTTATGAAAACTACTATAATATCTTAGAAACTTCCATAAAGTTATAAAAGAAATTATATCTCTTAATTTCCTAAAAAAAAAACTCTTTTTAAGTCTTTCTTTTACAAATATTTCCTCACAGTTTTTGTTTATTTTTTCATTCTTAATCTCCTACGAGTAACATATCTCTTCTTTTTCATTCTTTTCAAATATCTATTATGTTTAATTGTCTTTTGGTTTATGATAATGCTTTAAACTTTTTTTAGAAGTATAAATAAAGATTTCCCCAACAATATTAACCCTCGTAGGATACATTATGTAATAATGCATCCTTAGTGATGTGAGTTGATTTTTAGATGTTTTCATTTATGGTGACACTTTTACTTAAGGTTGAGATTTTAGCAATTAGAGGTGAGGACCTAAGGAAGATTCTCACTAGACACGAACTTAATCAAGTGGTTAAGTAAATGTGAAAGTTCACTTCACAAAGGCAAAGATGAAAAACAAGATATGGTGAAGATGAGATGCAATTTGCGGAATTGAAAAGGGGCACAAGGTTAAAATCAATGGTGGTCAAAGTCTCCCAAATGATGCACCATAATCATGATTATGAGTGAAACCCAAGAGCAACAAAGAAGAGAAACTAAGAGACAAACACATAAAATGAAATGGAGAAATGGAATGAGAAAACTTATGATGGTGGGTGAGAAATGTCACACCACTTGGAGTGTGATGTGCTCCAAGATAAATGTGTTGGCCGCCACTTGAGAACTTCCCAAATCACTCAAGATAAGACCTCAAACAGGACATAACACTAGTACAAAATATAAAAACAACGACCCTTTATTTAGTGCGGCTTTGCGCTTAAACGCATTTGTAAAAAACGCGGTGGCATTTTTTAAATTAAATTGATTTACAAATGCGGTTTTACTCTACAACCGCATTTGTAAATCAATTTTACCCTAAAAATTTGAAGCGCGCCACTAGTTTCAGACTTTCACTTTCCTCTTCTTCGCTCTTCGTTTCAACGTTCTTGCGCTCAGTTTCAGTTTCTTCTCTCTGCATTTTGTAAGTTTCAGTTTCATTCATTCGTTTTCGTTTTCGCATCATTCATTATTCACTTCGTTGGCATTGGC
>Ga0123342_1009818_pt1 | contig 11246 bp, 1 predicted proteins | sample Turbeawhitnodule_FD_89960 | JGI IMG/M metagenome (GOLD analysis project Ga0123342, IMG submission 89960) | Root nodule microbial communities of legume samples collected from Mexico - Turtle bean Mexico white nodule | ecosystem: Host-associated > Plants > Roots > Nodule | place: Mexico: Nepantla... | reverse complement strand
TTATTATTATTATTATTATTATTATTATTATTATTATTATTATTATTATTATTATTATTATTATTATTATTATTATTATTATTATTATAACATGATATTACAGTTAATATTTGAAGTTATTTTTCAAAGTTCATTTATAACATGGTGAAGTTATTTTTCAAAGTTCATTTATAACCTGGAGTTTGCTGAGCTGAAGACGAGTTATTTTTATTATTATTATAGATAAAAATTGGAAAAGTGTATAATTCAAAATTTTGTATTGTCTAATATATTTATTAATTTATTTATAAACAAAAATTATTTGTGTATTATTCTTTAGTTATCATTAATCATTACTTATTTATTTTTATTAGTTATTTATTATTTATTATATATTATTTATTATTTATTATATAATATTTTTTTTATTTTTTTTTATACAATCCTCTTACTACGTGTACTACAATTTCTTATGATTAGTTGTTTCTACAACCAACTCATGCCTTAGTTTTGTTGATCAGTCTTTTCCTCTATTTTGTTTCTCAATATTTTCCGCCACCCATGGCAGCACATTCATGAGTCAATACATAAACCTGAAAAATAAAACCACTGTATAAATTGGTGATACTTTAAGGCACCTCTACTCCAAATCCACTCCCTCAAATCCTCTCCCCAATCCAAACACAGCCTAAAGCATCAATTCTATTATGCAATGTCCAACAACACATTTTCACCAACTATATCACATCTTCCCCACTGGAATATTTTCCTCGAAAGACACAATATTGATTGTCGCACTCCATAATATTTGCCAAATTCCCTTATACACCAAATACATCATATTTTCCAAATTTCCTATACACGATATTATTGCCTCTCACTACTGATTCATTTCCCTTCTTCGTATACATCACTTTATATTGCACTCCATTGTGTTTCCAAATTTCGTTATCAAACACTCCATTACTTTATGCTGCCATGAATGGTTTTTAGGATAGTGATAACACTATATTGATCAAGTCTATTATGCAAGAGAAAAACCCACAGAAAAGACAACTTGGGTCATTATTATTGTGTAAGAAGTTCCTTCTAGGCACCTGTTCTCTCGTGTGTATTTTACCCAACAGTAGAAAAATTGTGCTTTCAGGAAAATTTTCATCTCTAAATTCTTTTGTCATCACTGTTTTAAAAAAAGAACGGAAGAGTGACCATAGCTTATTAAAAAAAATTATACAATTATTTTTTTAAAAGTGAATGGTCTTCAAAATCAAATTTGATATTAAGGATGAATTATAAGTAAGAAATGTATTAACACCTTACTACGTTTGTCCTAAAACAGTTCATTTTTAATTAAATATATAAAATTAATATATTTTTTCAAATATTCATTTTTATCAATAAATATATATGTAAAAGCTACTTTTTTGCTATTTATCTTTTAAAAAAATATTTATAAAAATATTTATTCAAATATGATAAAGATTTACATTATTTTTACGTATTTCTATTCGCATTAAGAAAAATACCACTGCGTAGTTCTTTTTCAAAGGACTTTGTTATGAAAATGTTTATGAGAGTGTTTTAGATTTTGAATTGTTTTAATCAATTTTTTATATTAAAATATTTAATTCAAGTAAGTTCAAAACTTACGTGATAAGTAGATTTTTAAAATTAATATAATTTTTTTAATAATTATCAAGTGAGTATGAGACTTAACATAATTAATAATTTTTAAGATTATTATAATTAATAATTTTATAAAAAATTATTATATGAATGAAAATTTTAAATAACAAGATACTTAACATGATAATTTATCACTTTTAGAGTTTAAGATACTATTATTTTTTGTCAACTATACTCCTACATCTTGTATATTTAACTAATTTAGTTATGTGTTTGTTATGATATAAAAAAAAATAGAAAACTTTCATAACTATTTTATTAGTATAAAAAAATTACATTATTTTAATTTCTTTACTCGGATAATTTAAATCTTGAAATCGATCCAAAGAAAATTATTGTGTTAGATGCATGCCACATTTTTAATATTGGCATCTTAATGTTTTGACTGGGCTCTCTCTAAACTTAGTTTAGCCATGGAGGAAGCTAGGCATAGATAAACGAGGGCTAGGGAAGACTATGACGATACTCTCATATGATGCCAAATTTTTCTTAAAGTTTCTAATCATTTTTAAAGTTACCCAAATCTAACTTGCTACCCAAATCTAAAAAAGTTAGTTATAAATGCATCATAATCAGAATAGCTTGGCTAATTGCCTTTAATGTGTTGCAAGTAAAGAATGAATAAAACTAAATGTACAAACCCTTATATAAAAAGCTAGACTAACAGTAATCTACTCTAATTCTAACAGAAACAAGACATCTTGATCTTGATAAATTCTCCTGTCCCTCCTCTCTACCACTATTGAGACTAATCCAAATTTGTCCTATATCTGTATAGCTATAGTGAGTGCCTCGAGTGTGTTTACAGGAAGAATGAGAGTAACATACAAGAATGTGTGTGCCTCAATGTTATATGCTAAAAGATCCTGGATGTGTAGCCCAAAAAAAGTAGCTAAATAATGACCTAGTGGGTGATGAATGTTAGTCACTTTGAAGACAATTTTGAATCTCATGGTTGACACTTTTCTTGAGTAAACCTTTTGAAAGTGTATAGATAGTGTATATCCTTGTACCAGCACATACACAATAAAGTACCGATCTCCCAACAGCTCATGGTGAAATCATATATGCAAAGTCTAAGAATATCCAAAAAAAACTAAATTTTATACGAGCTTTTTTGTTTGATGTAAAATTTCATACATTTAATAAACAAAATTGGGTTTGTTAATAAACTTAAACAATCTTTTGGATTCAAATCTTATAAAAAAAGAAAAAAGTGTAAGAAAAATTCACTAAAAATAATCAAGTCTTTGGATCAAAAATAATTACTCACAAAGTCTATAAATATTGCATATGATTTTTGTTTATTTTTATAAACTATATCAATTTCCCTCTTTGTTACATGAAATTAACTGAAATTGCCCATATTTTTACTCTCAGCAACCTCTATTTAATTTCTACACCCCACGTGACTATTTGTAATTTTCTGGCCCAATCTACTGCCCATATATTTTACTTTCTGCAGCCCTCATTTAATTTATACAGCCCCATATAACTACTTCTAATTTTCTGGCCCTATTTTTTACTCTCTGCAACCTCTACTTAATTTCTACACCCCACGTGACTATTTGTAATTTTCTGGCCCAATCTGCTACCCATATATTTTACTTTATTTAATTTATACACTCCCATGTAACTATTTGTAATTTTCTGGCCCAATCTACTGCCCATATTTTTTACTCTCAGCAACCTCTATTTAATTTCTACACCCCCACGTGACTATTTGTAATTTTCTGGCCCAATCTGCTGTCCAGATATTTTACTCTCTGCAACCCTTATTTAATTTATACACCCCCATGTAACTATTTGTAATTTTCAGGCCCAATGTACTGCCCATATTTTTTACTTTCAGCAGCCTCTATTTAAGTTAGGTAGTATGAATTACCGTGTTGTTGTGTGACGAGGGACGTGCATTTTGTAGGAATGAGTAATGCCATTAAGGAAAGAATAGGTGGCAAGTGAGGTGTGATGGCATGCCACGTAAAAGAGGATCTGCCACGTGTCATTTATAGGCACTAGTATGGAATTCACAAGCGGTGGAGTTTAAAAGAATGTGTGATAGATATGAACACCTAATTATTCTGCTCTTAATCAAAATAATTTCTAAAAATTAGTACAGGTGTTATCATAACAACATAACAAGTTGCCCAAGGTCCAGAATGTGTTTTCCAAACAAATTAGTCCAGAAATTAACAAGTTGCACAAGGTTCAGAATGTGTTTTCCAAACAAATTAGTCCAAAAATTAACAAATTGCACAAGATCAATAATATGTTTTACAAACAAATTAGTCCAGAAATTAACAAGTTGCACAAGGTCCAGAATGTGTTTTCCAAACAAATTAGTCGTTGATAACAATTTTAAAACTTTACCTGTGAACTTGTAAAGAAAAAGTGAAGCTCAACAAATGAGGGGACCGCAAATGGAGGGGACGACAAGAAGGTGGAGCTCAACAAATAAGGGACCGCAAATGGAGAACAAGAACACAAGATCTGAAATGAAAGTTAAGAAAAAAACATTGAGGGGACCACAAATGGAGCTGCGACGGACCAGTGGCGGTGGAGGGTGGAGGGCAGCTGGAGGTAGAGAATTAGGTTTTCTGATTGGAGAGATTGGGAAAAACGTGAGTGGGGCAAGAGTGGAGGAGATGTGGGGCAGGGTGAAAATTTTCTTAAATATGTACATTAAATATAATTTAATAAAAATTTAATCAAAACTTTCAAAAATTTAATTCATTTTATTTTAAATTTATACAACAAATAAATAAATTTAAAATAAATAAATTTAATGTATAAAAGAAATGTAAATAATTTATAAAAAAGACTTCCTTTAATTTATACAAAACATGAATTTATAAAAAAGAAATACATTTCATTTATACAATAAAAAGTTATTTTAATTTATACAACAAAAAATATATTTAATTTATACAACAAAAAATATATTTAATTTATACAACAAAAAATTATATTTAATTTATACAAAAATAAATAAATACATAATTAAATTGCTATCACGAATATAATGAATTCTATTATTGAAATTGCTTATGAAACTCTCTTTTAGTCTTTATAATCGAGTTTTTAGCTCAACTCTTATTGTACCGAACAGTCCTCGGACATCGATGCTAGGGATCGACATCGGACCTCGCCAAAAGAGGGAGAGATCGAACGTCGGTGGTCAGAAGAGTTATGATTGGCCACGTAAGGTAGGCCCCAAAATTATACTAGTTACTAGTTAAAACATCATAGATGGGAAGAAGCCCTAAGACACGAGAGACTCATGCAGGTGCGACACGAGTAAATAGTCCTGGGAGGCGCTAAGGCCTGTTAGGGTTAGGGTTCCCAAGGGAACCTGCATGCATGACACGTGAACACTTAGGGCACCCATAGAACAGATAGTCACGCACCGTTGGTACCTTGGCGGCCATCCTGTTAGTCGTTGCACTCCAGCAAAGAAAGGTCCTATATGCTAGATTACACTAAGATTGTGTGATAGCGGCGCAGGGACATTCTCCAAGGAACCCTATATATGGGTAACGGAACAAAGGTAAACCCTAGTTTCAACCTATAAAAAGGGTTCTAAGAGCCCCACTTACTGTTTCTTTGCCCTAATACTGACTTGAGTGAGTGCAAACGGTCGTCAAGGCGCCCTTTGTCTTTGCAGGTGAAAGATTCTTCAACCAAGGAAGTTCGATTCTCAGGCAAAGACAGGTGAGTCTGTGACTGCCATTCGAGTCAACCGGAAAGCGAGTCAACCGGCAAGAATATTTGGCACCCACCGTGGGGCCCAATAAAATAAGGTCTCACTCGCAATCGCGTTAAGAGTTACCAACAATATGAGGAGTACGAGGCAAGGTGATGTGAGTTGAATCAAGCATAAACACTTTAATTCACTAAAACACAACATTATATTTGAAAGAACACAACAAATCAAAGACAATTGAATGCTAAACAATGAAAACGAAATTAACAACACCAAAACATAATGCTAAAACAAAAATGGATTCAAGGAAGCTTAAGGAATCATCAATGGAGACAAAGCCTTCCAAAATGATGAACCAAACTCAATAAGAGTGTTATCTCCTTGAGAACGTCCATGGAACAAGATTACCGAACAAAATTTAATGAAGAACACAATTAACCGAACAGAATTGAAAGAGGATTACAATTAATTGAACAAAATTGCATTCTAAGGAAGAACTACCGATTGAATGAAAAGGCAAAGTGAAGGAAGATGAACTTATGTGGTTGAAGCATGGATTGGGAAAGGGCACGCCACTTGGATGGTGAAAGCTCCAAGATAAGTGTTGGTAAGCCGCCACTTGAATGCTGCCAATGCATCACAAGATGAGACCAAGAAGAGGAGAACAAGTCTCACACCAAACACTCAAAATTTGAGTATAGTTTCTTTACTTCAAAATTTAACTTTCAACTTGTGTTTACAATGACCAAGCCCCTCTATTTATAGCTTTAGAGGGCTGAAATGAAAGTGAAACAAATTAAAAATTCCCTCTCAAATGTAATTCAAATTCGGCGCCTAGCTAGACATGAGGAAGGTGTGACCAATTTTGTACATTAATACTCCTTATGTAATATCCACACCTCCCTAAAACTATTATTAATGTTAATAGACACAAATTGCAATAGACAAAACACTTGAACCCAAGTCCTTAAGAAAACACTTGAATCAAAGAAACTTTAACCACTACACCAGACAAGTTCTTTTGTCATATTATAATTTTTATTATACTTATTATTATTATTAATTAATATTATTAATATGGAACATGTGAAAATTTTCTTAAGTATGTAGCTTAAATATAATTTAATAAAAATTATATTAAAACTTTCAAAAATTTAATTCATTTTATTTTAAATTTATACAATAAATAAATAAATTTAATGTATAAAAAAATGTATATAATTTATAAAAAATCTTTCTTTAATTTATACAAAACAATTAAATTCGATTTATACAACATAAATAATTCATTTCATTTATAAACAAAAAGTTATTTTAATTTATACAACAAAAACTTAATTTCATTTATTGAGCAAAACATATATTTAATTTATACAACAAAAAATAAATACACAATATTTTTAAAATTTAAATATTTTTTTTACCCAATTATTATTTTTCTACACCTTTCAATTCTTTATAAACTTTATAAGATAATTTCTTTAAATAATTTTAAATTAAACTCTTAATAAATTTAGTTTAACTATTTTATATTTAAATACTTATTATAATATTATAAATAACATTTATAAATTTAATTAATTTTTTCTTTTACTCAATTATTATTTTTTAACATTTTTCAATTCTTTTTAAATTGTTTAAGATAATTTTTTAAAAATAATTTAAAAACAAACACGTAATCAATTTATTTAACTAACATATACCAAAATTATTAAAATTAAAAACTATTATAATATTAAAAAAAATTAAAATAAATACAATAAACAAGTATAAATAGTTACATGGGGTGTATAAATTAAATAAGGGCATCCAAGAGTAAAATATAAGGGCAGCAGATTGGGCTAGAAAATTACAAATACACGGTGTGTAGAAATTAAATAGAGGTTGCTGAGAGTACAAAATATGGGCAGTAGATTAGGTTAGAAAATTACAAATAGTTACATAGGGGTGTATAAATTAAATAAGGTCTACAGAGAGTAAAATAAATGAGTAGCAGATTGGGCCAGATATAAATAGTCACGTCGAGTGTAGATATTAAACAGAGGTTGCAGAGAGTAAAAACTATGGGCAGTAGATTGGACTAGAACATTACAAATAGTTACATGGTGGTTTTTTTTATCATATTTAATTTTATCTTAAATAATTAAAATATTATTTGTTTATTTTGTACTTTAATGATGTTTAGGGTTTAGGATTTTTTGTTTGACACTATTTTTTTCTTTTATTTCTACTTTACAATACTTTTTAATAATAAAATATAGAAATAAAAATAAAAATATTATTGGTTATCAAATGAGACTATAAAAAAATTATAGGAATAAATAAAATTATAGGATTAAATATCATTTTTTGAATTGTAAACACTTTTAAAGTACATTAAATAAATCTAAAAGAAATATCTTTTAGTGAAAAGGCAAATATATATAGATATATGCATGTACTTTTGGACACAATACACAAAGGACAACACTTCTTCTATTGATTTGTTATTTATGTTATGATTTGTTACACGAAACCGACTGATGTCCCAACGCTCCCATGTAACTTTGATTTTTAATTTTAATTTTAATTTTCAGCTTTTATTATTATTTATAATTATTATATATGTTATCACACGACTCATGTGACAGTTATTTTTAATTTTATTTTATTTTCATCTTTTATTTTTTATTTATAATTGTTATATGTTATCAATACTATTATTAATGCTAGACACAAACTCCAATGGACAAATAGTCACACGGGATGTAGAAATTAAATAGAGGTTGGTGAGAATAAAAAATGTGGGCAGTAGATTGGGTTAGAAAATTACAAATAGTTACATAAGGGTGTCTAAATTAAATAAAGGCTACAGAGAGTAAAATAAATGGGTAGCAAATTGGGCCAGATAATTATAAATAGTCACGTGGGGTGTAGATATTAGGCAGAGGTTGCAGAGAGTAAAAAGTATGGGCAGTAGATTGGGTAGAACATTACAAATAGTTACATGGTGGTTTTTTAATCATATTTAATTTTATCTTAAAATAATTACAATATTATTTGTTTATTTTGTAATTTAATGATGTTTAGGGTTTAGGATATTTTGTTTGACACTATTTTTTTCTTTTATTTCTACTTTACAATACTTTTTAATAATAAAAAATGAAAGTTGTTCAGAACGAGGCGTGACATATTTGCATGTTATGTGTTGATTTATCACTAGGTTAGGCTTTGTGGCAACTTGATTTAGTGAATATTGGGATAAACAATCTTCAAATTCAAATGGTCATTACTTTTGATCGAAAAGTTGGATAAAAAATGAAATTTGCTCGGAACGAGACGTGGTATGTTTGCATGTTATGTGCTGATTTGTCAGTAGTTTAGGGTTTGTGGCAACTTCATTTAGTGAATATTAGGATAAAAAATCTTCAAATGATCATAAAAAAACTTCAAATGGAGATAACTTTTGACAGAAATATCGGATAAAAAATGAAGTTTGTTTGGAACGAGGCGTTACATATTTGCATTTTGTCCGCTGATTTGTTAGTAGTTTAGGGTTTGTTGCAACATCATTTAGTGAATATTAGAATAAAAAAACTTCAAATGGCCATAAAAAACTTCAAATGGTCATAAGTTTTGACACAAAAGTCAGATAAAAAATGAAATTTGCTCGGAACGAGGTGTGGCATATTTGCGTGTTATATACTGATTTGTCATTAGTTTAGGGTTTGTGGCAACTTCATTTAGTGAATATTAGGATAAAAAAAACTTCAAATGGTCATAACAAAACTTCAAATGGTCATAACAAAACTTCAAATGGTCATAACTTTTGACAAAGAAGTCGAATAAAAAGTGAAACCTACTCGAAACAAGGCGTGGCATATTTGCATGTTATGTGCTAATTTGTCAATAGTTTACGGTTTGTGAAACCTTCATTTAGTGAATATTAGGATAAAAAAACTTCAAATAATGGTCTTAACTTTTGAAAGAAATGTCGAATAAAAAATGAAAGTTGCTCGGAACGAGGCGTGCCATATTTGCATTTTATCCACTGATTTCTCAGTAGTTTAGGATTTGTGGTAACGTCATTTAATGAATATTAAAATAAACAAAATTCAAATGGCCATAAAAAAACTTCAAATGGTCATAACTTTTGACAAAAAAGTCGGATAAAAAATGAAAGTTGCTCGTAACGAGGCGTGCCATATTTGCATTTTATGTGTTGATTTGCCAGTAGTTTAGGGTTTGTGGCATTTTCATTTAGTTAATATTAGGATAAACAAACATCAAATGGCCACAAAAAAACTTCAAATGGTCATAACATTTGACAAAGATGTCGAGTAAAAAACGATATTTGCTCGGAACGAGGTGTGGCATTTTTGCATGTTATTTGTTGATTTCTTTGCCTTGGTTGTTAAATGTCGTGTCTCGTACTAACATTGCTAACAACACATTTGACGAATATTCATACTCTAGGTAGTGCGCTTGTCCACCACCTGCTCAATCTTACCTTCTTCGATTCTTTAATGGCTTAAGGTAACGGTGATGTGCGCACAAACCCTTAACTGGCCTTACCTTGGTTACGCTAAGATAAGGGAATTCTTTGTTGCTGCTCTTCAACCCTGCCTTACAAGACAAGAGAAAGAAGTTCGCTAACTGACTGCGTTCTTACTTTACTGAGTAAAGGAGATGTCTTCCTGATGCCGCTGGTGCACCATGCTGTCTTCGCCTTGGCGTTCTTCAATCCCAAGTAGAAGTTCGTAACTGACCTCGATCTAACTACACAGGGGTAGAGGAGGGTTTAACCGTTGGACCATACTGTCTCCGCCTCGGTGCTCTCGCTCAAGAGGGAGGCTTTCTGATGGAAGAGGGCCAAGCCAAGAGCGTCTAAAGCCAAGTGAAGAGTGTCTAGAGCCAAGACGTGAGCATCCAAAGGCACATGAAGAGCATCTAGTGCAAAGAGGAGAGCGTCTAGGACCAATTACTAGGTTCATGGCCAAGCGAATCCATGAAGACTTGGACCAAGCTACGAATGGAAGAGAGAGATATTTGTACATGCTACATGAAGGCCCATCAAGAGTAGCTTAGTATTAGTTGTAGTGTAAATAGCACAAACTTGATTCCATGAGGATTTGACCTAGATTTGCTACGTTTCTAGAAGGATTCCTTCACTAGGGCCGATCATGTGCCATGGTTTCCTTGTGATGTCATTTACATTTCATTTAGATTGCATTTGCTTATCATTAGGTTAACCTTTATGGTCCTCCTTAGCCTATAAAAGGGGGAGCCAACATCATGTATTTTCAAGATTGAATAGAGTATTGTTATACTGCCAATTTTGTGTCATACACTACTCCTTGCCTAGCATCTAGGTTTTAATCTTCACTTCATCACCTTCAAAGGGGCTGGCCGAAACTCCCCAATTCCACACTCTTCATGCACCTTCAAGGCACTCACACTTCCTAGGAAGGCCTTGTTCATCTCCTCCACAATCTTTCGCAAGTTTCATCACCAAAAAGCAAAGAAGAGCTCATAGGAATGCCATCATTTGGTATCATGAGCTATCGTTCTTCAAAGATGAGTATCTCTTTGCAATTTTCTTTTTGAGTTCTTCTCTCTCCAAGTTGTTCATCTTTATTCCAAGTTGTCTTGCCGTTTTTGTGTTTTAATATGATTTGAATGCTTTATTCATTTCAATTAGTGGGTTTTGTTCAAAATTGTGTTTGAACATCTATTTTCAATTTCGTGTAGGATTCTTGATACCTTTGTGTTGCTGTTTTTATTTTTAGGTATTTGAGTCTTGCTTGAAATTTTATTTGGGTCATATGATGTTCTTGAGTCTTTTCATTTTATGAATCCATAAGTTTTGTCTAAGTCATGTGTTTCCATATTTGTCAAC
>Ga0123342_1009817_pt1 | contig 11246 bp, 15 predicted proteins | sample Turbeawhitnodule_FD_89960 | JGI IMG/M metagenome (GOLD analysis project Ga0123342, IMG submission 89960) | Root nodule microbial communities of legume samples collected from Mexico - Turtle bean Mexico white nodule | ecosystem: Host-associated > Plants > Roots > Nodule | place: Mexico: Nepantla... | reverse complement strand
TGTTTGACTATGTTTGAAAAGGAAGAAAAAAAAATTGGGTTTGATAGTAACAAATATATAGGTTTAATTTGACAATTTTTTAAGAACAAAATGTAAAAAAAAAAAATATTTAATTTAAAAAAACCCGCGTGCCAGCTCTTATGCGGGGCGGGTTGGGAATTCTAACCCGCAATAACTTTGCGGGGCGGGCCAAGCGCGGGGCGGGATGACCCGCTTTGCCACCCCTATATCTCATCATATGACGCGATATCTCCCGAAATCTCGCTGTAGCTCCCGATATCTTTTGATATTTCTCGATATTTGGTCATATCTCGTGATATCTCGTTATATCTTGTGATATCTTGTCATATCTCGCGATATCTCTCGAAATCTCGCTATATCTCCCGATATCTTTTGATATTTCTCGATATCTCCCGATATCTGGTGATATTTCTCGATATTTCCTTATATCTGGCGATATTTTCCGATATCTTCCGATATGTCTCGATATCTCGCGATATCTCATTATCTCTCGCGATATCTCGTGATTTCTAGTGATATGTAGTTATATCTCGTGATATATAGTGATATCTGATGATATCTCGCGATATATTGTGATATCTCTTGATATCTCGTCATATCAAGCGATATCTGGTCATATCCAACGATATCTGGTCATATCTCGTCATATGTCGCTATATCTCCGGATATCTCGCGATATCTCCCAATATCTCCCGTTATCTCTCGATATCTTCCAATAACTCGTCTTATCTTTCACTATCTCATGATATGTCGTCATATCTCGCAATATCTCGTCATATCTCGCGATATCAAGCGATATCTCGCAATATGTCTTGATATCTAGCAATATCTCGTCATATCTCGCAATATCTCATTATATCTCGTAATATCTCGCGATATCTCGTAATATCTCGCGATATCTCATCATATCTTGCGATATCTCACAATATCTCGTCATATCTCACTATATCTCACGATATGTCGTCATATCTCGCGATATGTCGTCATATCTCGCGATATGTCGTCATATCTCGCGATATGTCGTCATATCTCGCGATATGTTGTCATAAGTCGTGATATCTCGTTTTATCTCGCGATATGTCGTCATATCTCGCGATAACTCGTCATATCTCGTGATAACTCGTCATATCTCGCGATATCTTGTCATATCTCGTGATATTTCGCAATTTGTCGTCATATCTCGCGATAGGTCATCATATCTTGTGATATGTCGTCATATCTCGTGATATGTCGTCATATCTTGCGATAACTCGCGTTATGTCATCATATCTAGCGATATCTCATCATATCTCGCGATATCTCATCATATCTCGCGATATCTCGTCATATCTCGCAATATCTTGTAATATCTCGCCATATGTTGTCATTTCTCGTATATGTTGTCATATCTTGCGATATCTCGCGAAATCTCGCGATATCTTGTCATATCTCGCGATATCTAGTGATATCTCGTCATATCTCACGATATCTCGGCATATCTTGCAATATCCCGCGATATCCCGCAATATCCTGCGTTATCCTGTGTTATCCCGCGATATCTTATTATATATGTATGTTATATTTTATATTTTATTAACATACAATTGTGTGAGTGAAATCATATAAGTTAAAGGTACATATGTGTGTGATAGGAAGTATGCTCTTGACATACTTACCAATAGAGGAATGCTAAATGCCAAGCCAGTTGCTACTCCCATGGTTAAGAATAATAAGAACATGTTTGATCAAGACGTTGAAGTGGAAGACTATTAACTTAGTAATCACAAAACTCGAAATATGTTTTGTAGGGCAATTTCTTAATCAGTTTGTTCAAGTTCCCACAAAGTATCAACATCAAGCTACACATCGTGTTCTTGGATACATCAAGTTTTCACCATTGCAAGGAATTTTCTAAATGAACATTTAGTGATTCTGACTGGCCTCTTATTCAATCATGTGATGTTCAACTCGTAGTTTCATCATTTATCTCAGAGACTGATTGGAATATTGGAAAACCAAAAAGAACAACATTGAATCACTTTCCTCCTGTGAAGTTCAGTGTTGCACCTTAATTTCCATTATTTGTGAAATATAATGATTGGTTTATTTTCTTGAAGTTTTTCACGTTCCTCCCTACAACATTGTCTGTATTGCGATAAACAGTTTGCATGTTACATAGCCCAAAAAGATAACTTCCATTAATAGACTAAACACATAAACAAATTATTATGTGGTTTGAGAGAAACTTTAGCAACATCTATTTCATCTTCTTTTCATTTGGATATCTAAGCAACCAACTGATCTCTTCACAAAAGCTTTGGATTAAGGTGTATTTTGTAAACTCACCTTCAAGTTTGGAGTATATGTATACATACTTCAGCTTAAGAGAGGGTATTGCATTTCATTTGTATTGGATCGTTTTATCTTTGGGTCTGCCTTCTTGGGCCCATCATTCATTCATGTATCTGTTCACGTATGTTTTTTTTTCTCATGCACGTAATAATACAAATGCTTCTTCTTGCATCCCTATATTTTTCTTCCTGCACCGTCATAATTTTAAAATTCCCAAAACTTGTCTTGACCTTTTATTTGGAAAGGGGCACGTGGTGGAGTTTGTTTGACACTGTTCATCTTCTTCATTCATCTCAGGCGTTGGTGGAGGGTCATTTTAGTTGTGCAGAGCAAGGTGGAGGAGTGGGTTACATTGTCGAAGTGTTGCTTGGTTATGGAGTTTTTGTGGTTACCAAAAATCGGGGTTCAGGAGTGTGCTACGGATTCATCAATCCGGAAGTGAATCATTTTGTTTTCTGGATAAGGGGGTGTTCCAGAAGCAAAGTTTTCATAAGTTGTTGATTTCTGGATTGCTGAATCTGGAAGCCTAATTTTTGTTACGGATTGGTGGATCCAGAATGATTTTTTTGAATTACGGATATCTGAATTCAAAATGCATATTTTGAATTACGGATTGGTGGATCAAAAATGATTTTTTTGAATTATGGATTGTTGGGTCCGAAATGAATTGTTTGACTTATGGATTCATGGATTTGTAATGCAATGATTTAGTTTCATTTTTTTTTAATTTGTAGAAGTATTGACAATAGTGAAGAATTTGAACAAGAACGATATGATGGTGTTGATGTGTGGGACGGTCTACGTGATGATGATATTGAGAAGTCATTGTCTAACAAAACAATAGACAACATATCAACGAAATATGAATGTACATATGTGTTTACTACAAATGAGGTAAAGTTAAGTTTGTAAAATATGTTTAAGTTGTTTGTTATTTGGTAAATGAAATAATTTGTTATGATAACTTTTGTAGATATTTCGTATTTGGAGTGAGCTCTTGATGTGGATTAGAAAAGTTGTGTTTCACTTTGGTTTTGTTATTGTGATATTGAGATCAGATACCTATGAACTGCAGAAACAAAAATCCAAAGAAAAAATGGAAGTATATATCTGAAAACCAAAAAATTTACTTACCTTCAGGGAACCGTCAAGCACAAGTTGTCAAGATCATCCTAAACCACCAACAAAAATGCGAGATAGAAAGGCACCACCGAGAGAGGAATGGAGTCTTAGAGTGCGACTGTGCAATTTGTGGAAAGATGAAAAGAATAGTTTTTGGATTTTTAGGAATGGAGTCCATTAAGTACATTTTAGGTTTTTTAAATTATAGGAGTAAAGTAAGAAAAATATAAAGATGCAGGAAAAAAAACTGCATAATATCTAATATAGAATAAACTCCGTTTTTTTTCCTTCTCTCACTCTTTGTTTTCCTTTGTTATATATGTTACGTCTCATGGTCAGACAATAAAAAAGAAATCACAATAAAAAAGAAATCAATATAATAGTACCATATATCAAATCAATCTATTTTTTTTTAGTTTTTTCTTTTATCTATCATTTCTTATCCCATTCTTTATGTCACACTTTTATTCTAATTGATATAAATAAAATTAATATAAAAGAAATCAATATAATAGTACCATATATCAAATCAATCTAGTTTTTTTTTTGAGTTTTTTTCTTTTATCTATCATTTCTTATCCCATTCTTTATGTCACACTTTTATTCTAATTGATATAAATAAAATTAATATAGAAGAATAAAATATAGAAAACAATAACATAAATCAAAGCTTTAAAGTATAGTTTAATATATTTTTTGATGTTTTACTTTTTGAGCAGTGCATTTAAACGAATCAATATATTTTTTTAGTTTAATAAAAAATGGATCAATTTTTTTTTTAAAGGTCTTAACTACTTACGTTATTGATTTTGTAGATATCTTTATTAATTTTGAAATCAACTTCTCAAGAGAAAGAAGATATATATCGAAAACATCATTTACAAATTAATGAAAGACCATATAAGAAATTTTGGAGTTACAAGAATGGATAATAGATTTGCTTTAATTGACTTGCTAAATTTTTAAAAAAAGTAAAAGTGAGCAAAATATATAAAAAAATAGTAAATTACCCCACCTAATAAGAATAAATACAAAACATTTAAACACAAATAACCATTGTATATACCACCTACAAAGCTATATAGATATTTTATGTTAAAATTACAATAAATCATTAAAATATTTTATTTTAAATAATGTAGAAATATTTTTAACTTTGAATTCAACTCGCTGATTTGTTAGGATTGTAAGCTTGATTAATCTTAATTTATAGTATATAAGTGATAGCATTCATCACTTTACAAGTTAGTTTTACGATATTGAATTAGGATGAAACTTCTTTTAATAATCATGACGAGATTTGTTAGGCCTATTGTGTCATCTATTGTTGAGTCGTTGTTGGACCGCCTACAAATATTTAGTATTGTTCAAGACAAGAGTATAGAAGACCTCTGACCTAGAACATTCAAAGTGGTCAAGGATAAGTGTACCCTTTACCAATATGTATTAGATGATATTCTTGTTGGTGCTTCTTTTTCTATATATTGGCAAACTCCGACATATCCTTTCTGATTCTGCCTTCATTGAACCATTAAGACTGATTAAGACTAGTTAATACAAGATTGTTAACGTACACCAAATAACTTCTTCTGATATTAAAGATCGGGTAATGATCCACTTATTATATGATCCATTTTTTTCCTTATTTCTTAGTTCATCAATGGTATCAAGCTAAAAAAGTCTTCCTTTTTTCGATCCTTTTTCTAAAAAGTCGTCCACCCTTCTAGATATCATTTCTATCTCAATGGGTAACACAACATCCCCACTATAAACCAACCCAAAAGGTGTTTCCTTTGTTGTTGACTGCACCATTGTATGATACGACCAAACTACTTCAGGCAAAATCTCCACCCATTTGGCGTTGGCCGCTCCCAGGTTCTTCTTCAAACCCTGCAGGATAACCTTGTTTGCCGCCTCGACTTGCCCATTGGATTGAGGATGCTCCATTGACGAGAATATCTGACAAATTCCCATTTCTTCACACAAGAGCCTCATCTTCCAACTAGCAAACTGCGTTCCATTGTCTGATATCAACTCTTTGGGTGCACCAAATCTACATACTATGACTTCCACACGAATTTTGTAATTTTTTTCTGCTGTAATAGTTGTTAGAGGTCCACCTTTTACTCATTTTGTGAAATATTCAATGATCACTATAATGAACTTGAATTGTCTCACTGATATTGGGAAAGGTCCCAAGATGTTAATTCCCCACCTGAAGAAAGGCCATGGTGTGACCAATGAGTACTGCAGGAAATTTTATTTCATTTGAATGTCTCTGACACTTATCACACTTCTTAACATATTCTAAGCAGTCATTCCTTAATTTGGGCCATAGAAAACGACTCTTAATATCTTTACAATTAATGATCTCCCCTCGATGTGGTTACCACACAACCCTTCATGAACGTCCTGCACTATCCTCACCTTTTCAAGCTCGTCCACACATCTTAACAATGACATTGAAAATCCCTCTCTATACAAGATGCCCTGAATTAGGTTGTATTTGTTTGCATTCTTCCTCAAAACACCTTTTGCTTCCATGTCTGTTGGCTCTTCTCCCTCCTTAAACCACTTCAAATACATATACATCCAACTGTGTCGATTATGAATCTCCATCGTCTCTCTTATGATTACACTCGGTGTTGCCAAATTCTCCTGTATGACCGACTTTTGATTGGCCGATCTTTTGGTGCTTTCCAATTTAGACAATAAATATGCTCGGGCATTCTAATCTCGTGGAACGTGCACTAAACCAAACTTTTCAAAGTTTGTCGCCATTGGCTACACCTTCTCTAAATACTTAGCCAAGTGTGGACCCCTTGCTTGAAAATTTCCTGCCAACTGTTCCGTTACCAACTGTGACTCGTTGCTGACCACCAGCCTCCTAACTCCCATGTCAGTCGCCAATTTCATTCCAGCCAACAAAGCCTCATATCTACTTGATTGTTACTTTCCCGAAACGCAAACTTTAAAGACTGCTCCACCAAAACACCATTTGGTCCGTGCAAAATAATTCCTGCTCCACTGCCTTGAACATTTGATGCACCATGTACTGATAAAATCCATCCCCTCGAGCTACTTATCATAAAATTCTTCAAGTACATAAGGTCGGACTACACCGCTGCCTTCAAACAAAATCCCATACTCCGATAATCTAATTGCCCACTTCATCATCCTTCCCGCTAAATCCACCTTTTGTAAGACCTGTTTAATTGGCAAATTTGTCATCACAATAATATGAAAATTCTAGAAATACTACCCCAATCTTCTTGTCATGACTACAATGATTAGGACTTCTTTTTCTATCTTCTGATACCTTACTTTTTCCCCCGGAGAGTCTGACTTACAAAGTTGATCGACCTATGCTCCTTCTCCTTTTCCTGTGTTAGCATCGTACTTATCGCTTTTTTCGTCACGCATAAATATAGATACACATGCAATCCAGCTGTAGGCTTGATTAGGATCGGTGGTGACGCAAGGATGTCCTTTAGTTTCCGAAAAGCTTCCTCGCTCTCCTCTGTCCATGTGAATCGGTCGTTCCCCAATAAGCATCGGAAAAAAGAGACCGATCTTTCACTTGCCGTTGGAATGAATCGTGATAACGATGTCATTCTTCCTGCCAACTGTTGTACCTCCTTAATCGACACCGGACTTCGCATGCTAAGAATTGCCTCACATTTCTTCGGATTCATCTCAATTTCTCTTTGAGTCAACATAAATCCCAAGAACTTTTCTGCCTTTACACTAAACACACATTTCTTTGGATTCAACTTTAGCTTATACCTATCTAATGTTTGAAAAAGCTTCCTCAGATCTTGCACATGGTTGTTAACCACCATATCGTCTACATAGGCCTCCACATTCCTTCCAATCATTCCCTCAAAAATCCGATCCATCAATCGTTGGTACATCGACCCCATATTTTTCAATCCGAAAGGCATCACTGTGTAACAAAAATTTGACAAACTTCCTCTAAATGTCGTCTTATCTATATCTTTGGGATGCATCCGAATTTGGTTATATATGGAATACGCATGCATGAAACTTAGTAACTCGCAACTAGAAACCCCGTCCAGTAACATGTCAATGTTACGTAATGGGTAGGCATCTTTAGGACATGCCTTGTTCAGGTCTGTGAAGTCTGTGCACATCCGCCATTTGCCATTGCTCGTTTGGAACAATACCACATTGGTTTACCAATAAGGATATTGTATTTTCCGAACATAACCCACAATCCTAAGCTTTTCCACCTCTTGATCCACTATTTATCGTTTTTCTTCACCCAACTTCTGCCTTTTTTGTGCTATAGGTTTCATATTTGGAGTTATAAAGAAACAATGACACATGAAATTTGGATCTATCCTTGGCATATCCTGCACCGACCATGCAAAAACCCCTAAATTTTCTTTCAAACATTCTATGAACTCCTTTTCCTGTTTAGCTTCCATGTGGCTACCAATCTTCACCATCCTACCTTCCCTTAATACTATAGTTTTGATCTCCTCCACCGACTGGGGTCTTTCTCCCTCATAATCTACCCTTGGATCAAACTCCACCTCACTGCAACCTTATTCCCCCCTTTCTACATGCCAACATCTTTTCTTATATTTTAAACTACCCTCATAACACTTCCTCGCTGACCTCTGTTTTACCCTTATTACTTCTACATCACCCACCTCAGTGGGGTATTTTATCTTCATATGAACTGACGACACCACTGCTCTTAATTTATTTATGGTTGGTCTTCCGAATAAAATATTATACAATGAAGGAGTGTTGACAACCATCTACCTGATATTGATCGTCTTTACCTCACTTCCTTCCCCAAAGGTCGTCCAAGTCTCGAGGTAGCCCCGCACTTGTACTGGGTTGCCTTAGAATCCAACTAATACCCCTTCATGCGACTCAAGCTCCTCTATCGATCCTCCCATGGCCACAAAAGCATCCCAAAAAAGCACATTTGCTGAGGAACCTTGATCAACCAACACCCTGTGAATACGCCGACTCTTCATGACAATTGATATGACGACAGGATCATTGTCATAGGGAAAAACATCTCCCAAATTTTCTTTTGTAAAGCTTATAGTCGGTGTAGAGGCTACTTATGTTGCCAAATGCATTACCGATCCAACATAACGTTTTCGAACTGCACTGGAAACTCTTCCTCCCAAAAATCCACCCGCAATCGTATTTAAGTCTCCCATCACAGATCTTTCGTGACCTTTCCCCTCTTGGCTGTCTCTTTCTCCTCTGTATGAGTTCTTCTTTATATCCTCTGATCATGCCTTACTCTATTCCTCCTTTCTCCCTTTGAAAATTTATATAAGGCCTCTTTTTACCAAGTATGCTATCTATCTTGCCAAAGTGTAACATTCTTTTGTGTCATGACCATATGTTTTATGGAAACAACACCAAGGCTTCGTGTTTCTTCCCATGTCTTTAGTGGTTTTCTCAGGAAAGCGTAAGAGTCGTGTTGTGTTAACATCCTTAACAATATCTTTCTGAGATACCACCAACTTTGGTGGGAACTAATAAGATCTTTCTTCCCTCCTTTCACCAAAAAATTTTCCTCCCTCTTATGGACCTCCTCTCAATTGATCCTCCCTTCTCGATCTTATAGGTCATCCTCCTCTATTATTAATCGACCGTAAATCGATTACCACCTTTTCTCCCCTTGACCGTGTTCCTTCCTCTCCCCTTCTTTCTTCCTTTTTCCTATTCCTACTAAACTCCTCTACTTTAATATATGACGTGGCTTTAAGGTTAATAGCCGTCATATCCTCTGACCTCCTTTTCATTAATGACTCTCCAAAGGCCCTGAACCTTAACCCTCTAATAAAGGCTTCCACACACATCCCCTCATTAGGCTGAGGAATCTACACCACTACCTCATTAAAATGATGCAAGTTTGCTTCACCAGTTGCCCTTTAGATTGCTTCACCTTGAACAAATATGCTATTTGTGTCCTAAATGTTTTTATGTGGGCATTCAGGTCTTGTTTCCCTGTGAATGAACCAATTTTAGGAAACACATAGTTCGTTGGAATTGGTTCATTCAAAATTTATTCTGAGAATGGTTGGAAATCGGGTTCCACCTACTCCGCTTCCTAAAACCCGACCATCCACCTGCCTCTGAAGCTCCTCATTTCGCCTTTGGAGTTGCTCCTATCCTCTTAACGTTTCCTCCATCCTTAGCCTCATTTCCTCGTGTGCTCTTCTAAACTCCTCAGCACGTTCATCATTTTGTCTCCTCATTGCCTTCATCATCTCCATTAACATACGCGTTGTATCCCGTGGGGATCCTCCATTTGGGGCCCCATTTGCTTCATCTTCCGCTGTTGCTCGCCTTGTCCCTTTCATTTCGATCTATGTCCTGATATTGTGGTGCAAAGTGAATTTACCTACCCCATGGTGGGCGTTAAAATGTTCCAGAAAAGAGTATAAACGACATTTGACCTAGAACATTCAAAGTGGTCAATGATAAGTGTACCCTTTACCAGTATGTATTAGATGATCTTCTTGTTGGTGCTCCTCTTAGTATATATTGGTAAACTCCGACATATCCTTTCTGATTCTGCCTTCATTGAGCCATTAAGACTGATTAAGACTAGTTAATACGGGATTGTTAACGTACGCCAAGTAACATCTTATGATATTAAAGATCAGATAATGATCCACTTATTATATGATCGAGTTCAGGCCCATCACCCTACAAGTATCATAAGTGAGATGTCCATGCCTCCACGCGAGTGGTGTATATTAGAGTTCACATTAATTAGACCAATCTTACAATATATAAGTGAAATCTTCACCTAAAAATCATTTTTGTAATAATGAATTAAACGTAAACTCTGTAATTAATGAGTATTTTTTTTTATCAGCAAAGAATTAATTAAATTGAAAGGGGCCACTTTAGGGGTGTCCCAACCTGTATACAAATCCAAGATCTTCAGTAGGTAAATGCTTACAGATCGTTCCTACATTCCTAGCAGTAAAGACTAAACCAACCTAGCTCATTAGAGCATTCAACTTACAATATGCTGGTTCAACCTTTCCTAACAGGAATGCAACCAAAAAACAAAGTTGTAACAGCACGTATAACTGAATGTGTATAACCCAACAACCACCCAAACCACTAACACAAAACCAACAACTACCAACCAAAGCTTAACGCTAGCTGCCTTGAGAATGCATTAAGCCTGGTAGAGTTCCACCTATAAACCTACCGGCTACTCCTACTGGATGCACCTAGGGGGTTCTAGTTTTACTATAGAACTAGATTAAGCAAAGCATGTCCTCTTTGCTCCCCTTAGCGACTCAAACCACCACTTTAGAAGCACCAAACAACTGAATGCTTGATGGACACCAGCCCCGCAGACACCTCATTCACAATCTGTAGGGGTGTGTAACATAGCAACACCAAAACCTATCACAGAGAAAACTGGCCAGCAAGCCTCTCCATAACAGCTCCAACCCTCCCATCAACCGTCTATAGCAGACTAAGCTCCACGAACAGATCCCAGTATTTTTCTCCAAGCAGAGTCTTAACATCCAGGTCAGCCGTAATTAATGAGTATATTTAGTTTTTTATTTTGATATGCTATTTTTGAGTTTGTATTATTGTAATTATTATTTAATTGCTTTTATTCCCTTAGCGGTAGTCGGTTACCAAAAACTATCACATCCGTTTATTTCCCTTTTAAAAAGGGTCTTCCTCTGTTTTACAGTTATATGAAGCAAAATACACTAACTCTGTTTCTGATGGATACA
>Ga0123342_1009816_pt1 | contig 11247 bp, 8 predicted proteins | sample Turbeawhitnodule_FD_89960 | JGI IMG/M metagenome (GOLD analysis project Ga0123342, IMG submission 89960) | Root nodule microbial communities of legume samples collected from Mexico - Turtle bean Mexico white nodule | ecosystem: Host-associated > Plants > Roots > Nodule | place: Mexico: Nepantla... | reverse complement strand
TGTTTTAGGTGGGACTTGAAATTAAGCCAAGGTGGAGATTTGTTGATTTTGGCTTAATCTCAAGTCCCACATCGGTGGGTTCATTGTTTGGGAAGGAGGTTTGAGGGTTATAAATTAAACTCTTCTCCTTCACTGTGATATATCCCAATTTGTAATATCTTCTCCCATAATAATAAAAGTGAGCTGTTTTTGCTATGCTCGGAGATTAGGCTAAACAAGCTGAACTCTTTATCTCTTTTATTATTTCGCTTTATTTATTCAATATTATTTGTCGGGTAGCTCTGTTAGGGTTTTGTTTTAGTGGGAAAATTACCCGTTTTTCGCAACACTTCTTCCATTTTTTTTTCTGTGTTGATTTTTTTTCTTGATCAGAGGGATGAAGGTTCTCTCTTGTGATAGGGTTTCAAAAGGTGTTGTTGTATTGGACACTGTAGGGTTCAGAATATTATTCTTGTGTGTTAATTTTCTTTTTTTTTATATTATTGTAAAATAGATTTTAAAATTAATAAATTGACGTGATTAAACAACTAGATAACTACGAATCAATATAAATCTTTATGTTTTTCTCTTACTTTTATCCACCATAACTTTCATTTGTGTTGTTTCCATAAAGAATATTGAATATAGCATTACTAAGAACTAAGTAGGGTGGTTATTCAAAGATTGATTTATTCAAAGGTTATTGTTCATTATTTTCCAAAATATTTTTTTAGTGTTAGAGAGTAACCACACCCTTACATGGGTTTGCTATATATACACATATACTCTTTCTTGTCACATTGTATTTTCTTTCACTCCTTTCAATATATCAATTTTAGTTTTCTCTCTCACCCATAGAGGTTTAACATGTTATTCAAATCCTTTTTTTTTTCTTTTACCTTTCCCATATCTTCTGCTCCCTCCACTTTCTCTATGACACATTCTTCTTCCTCTTCCCTTCATTTCTTCACCACGTCAATCTCTCTCAAACTGTCAGAAGACAATTTTTTGTTGTGGAAGCAACAAGTTCTTGCCACAATTGAAGGGTTACTCATGTCCAAATTTCTCGATGGGTCTCAGATTCCTCCTCGTCTTCTTCCTACCAATGGTGGTTCTTCCACATGCAACAACCCTGCTTTTACGGCCTACAAGCAACAAGATAACCTGCTCGTTGCTTGGATGCCTGCATCCATGACCACACCAATCTTAACCAAGATGGTGGGTCTTCATTATGGATGCTCTTTCGGTGGATTTTGATCCTTATATAGCTTCTATAATGTCTCGAAAAGAATCTTACACCATCAATGAGATTGAAGCGCTTCTTTTGGCCAAGAAGAACATCATGCCAAAAACCACCATATTGATCATCTCACCATTTCTCCTTCTGCTGATATTGTTGCCTGAACTCCTATGTGTTCAACTGCTGACATATTCCATCGAAAGTCTGTTTACTCTCGTGGTGGCTGTAGCTTCATGTGTTTTTCTTCGAACCAAGGATTTCGTCATTCAAACTACATACTGCAAAACAATGGACCTTGGAATTCTTGGAACTCATCACGTCCCGTTTGTCAAATCTACAAGAAACCTGGACACTCTGCGGAGTTTTTTGGCAACAGTATACTCCTCAATCTTTAAATAACATGCATGCTCATCTCTTACATGGCAGTGCACCCAGTGAGGCTTCAATCTTAGGTGCCCCTTCAACTATTGATGATCCTCTATTGTACTCGAATAGTGGTGCCACCCATCACATCACCAACTCGCCTTCCTTTTATTCTGATAAGCAAATTTATGAAGGCTCTAACACTGTAAAAATTGGTAATGGCAAAGATTTGTATATTTCTCATATTGGTTATGCTTCTATTCCTTCCTATCCTACTGATACATCTCTTTGTTTAAATGATCTTCTTCTTATGCTTGAAATTACAAAAAAAAAATTTCTCGGTGTCTCCAAGTTCTCTCGTGATAATAATGTGTTTTAATGTGTTATGTTGTTCAGCAGGATAGAAGCAAGTTCTTCTTCAATAAACTCTTAAAGATAGCTTGTATATCTTTCCTGGTTTAAAATCACGTTCCATTTGTTCTACAAATTCTTTGTCTTTTACTGGTGATAAAATTACTAAAAACTTGTGGCATCAACGATTCAGTCATTGCCATTTTAACACTCTAAAACAGATTCTTTCTTCTTGTAACATTTCTATAAAGAATGATATTTGTATTTGTTCTGCTTGTGTGCGTGCTAAATGTCATCAATTGCCTTATCACACTACTTTAATTGCTTATACCGCACCTTTACTGCTTATATATACGGATTCTGGGGTCCTGCTCCAGTTCTTACCTCTAATGGAGCCATATATTATGTGTCCTTTCTTGATGCATAGACTAGGTTCACATAGATTTATGTTATGCATACCAAATCTCAAATTTCTAATGTGTTCAAAAAATTTAAAATTTTAGTTGAAAATCAAACTAGTCATAAAATTCGCAACTTGCGAACTAATAACGCACGTAAATATCTTTCTATAACTCCTTTCTTCACCAACATTTTCATCATCGTCTGACGTGTCCTATACGCATCAACAAAATGGATTTGTTGAACGAAAAACATCGCCATAACGAGAGACCCATATCCATCTCGTTACTTGTTCATGCTAATCTTTCCTTACACTTTTGGGCTAAGGCTTTTATATCTTTTGTTCATATTATTAATGTGTTTCCATCTGATGGTTTACATGGTGATACATGTTATCATAAACTCTTTAACAAGATACCTGATTATACTCATTTCAAAGTTTTTGAGTGTGCTTGCTACCCTAACCTAAGGCCATACAATGTGCACAAATTTGCTTTTCTCTCAATGTTGATTGTTTCTTGGATACAATATTCATCATGTTTGCTATATTTGTCTAATTCTTGATGGCAAAACTATTATTTCACATCATGTGGTTTTTAATGAAATTTCTTTTCCTTATGATGAGCGTACAAACAAGTTTGCTATTTCCTTAGGTAGTTCCTTGGTTCACGATGATGATGCTCTTTCTCTTACAATGGTGTCTTCTCCTCAAACTTTTTCTTCCACACCTACTATTGTTGTTTCGCCCTCTCTTTCACCATCCATTCTCAATGATGATGACCCTCCCTTTTCTTCACCCTTGCCCGTCTCCACCACTGTGAATTCTCATCCGATGGTCACTCGGGCTAAAGTTGGCACTCACAAACCTAAGGTGTATCTTACCTCTATTAGTCATGTTCCTTCTATACCTACTTTTGTCAAAGAAGTTGTTGCTTCTCCAATCTGGTACAATGATATGCATGATGAGTATAATGCTTTGTTACCTAACAAAACCTGGATGTTAACTACTTTTCCTCCAAATGCCTCTCTAGTTGGGTGTAAGTTGATTTTTAAAACAAAACTTAATGCAAATGGTTATTTGCATTGGTGTAAAGCACATCTGGTGGCCAAAGGCTTCAATCACACACAGTCTTGACTATGCTGAGACGTTTAGTCCTATTGTTCATCACACTACCATTAACCTCGTTCTTGCACATGCAGTTGCTTCGGGATGGCATGTGCAACAAATTGACGTAAACAACACTTTCCTTAATGGTGATCTCAGTGAATATGCTTTCATGCAACAACTGCTTGACTTTAACTCCTCACATCCACAACTTGTTTTCCAGCTTCACAAAGTCATTTATGGCTTGAATTAAGCGTCATGTTCATGGTTTCTTAAGCTAAGTCACATTTTACATACTTTTCATTTTACATACTTTTGGTTTCACTCCTACTAAAAGCGACATTTCTCTTTTTGTTCGGTTTACCCCTTCGCACATTACATTTATCTTGGTTTATGTAGATGACATTCTTATTACTGGGTCTTCTGTTTCTGAAATCAATAATCTCATTACAAAGTCTTAACACATGTTTTGTGAATCATCACATGAAGCAAATTTATGTTGACCTATGAATCATATTAGTATTCATTTGATACAACACCCTCAAATAAATAATCAAGTGAAGGTAACAAACAAAGTTGTGTTAAAGAGACTGGAATGACATTTAGATGAAGTCAAAATCCTATGGATAGATATCTTATATATTATGATGTTATCATAAGATGTTTTGATCAATAATATGTGAAACTCCATTATGTTTGATATGTAGATAAGATACAATTATTCCAATTAAAATAAGACAATTATCCTATTGGGTGAAAATATTTTCACATGAAAAATCAAAAGTAAGAGGTCATATTATAATTTAGATATGATTCATAAAATTTGAGAGGACAACACGTTAAGAGAAGTGATAATAAATTGATAAGTTGAAAATAAACATCCCATCCCTACAGGTTATAGAATTTTTCTTAAAATTCAACTATAGTCTTTAATTTGATTACAACTCATAATTTCTTATAAAATACTTTATGTACTATTTTTCCCTAAATTTATTTATTTTTCTGATATTTCCTTAAGCGGTTTTCAATGAAACACATGAATAAATAAATTTATTATTTCACTTACACTTTGTTTGATATTTACCAAATATTTTGAAAACAAGTGAATTCATGTTTGATTAATATCTATGCAAATCCACCAGTGTTAGAGGAGCAATTTTGATCGTTATCAAGCTCCTACCTTAATAAAAAGAGGCTTGCATTCCAATTTATATTACTGATATAAGAAATATAATTCTATTCATTATTAAATTAATTTCCTCTTTAAGATAAAAAAAAAATGTTGATGTTCAAATTCTATCTATATACTATATATATTACTAGAAAAATATTAAATAAAAATTAATAATTTTTTAATTTATAAAGTAGTATCTAATTTAATAATTAATTATTATTTTTCTCTAAAATTAATTATTATTTAATAATTCTTTTGTAGTGTGATTTTAAGATTTAAAATTATATTTATTTTGTTATTTTGAATTATTGTTTAATATTTAAGTTAATATAATATTAGATCAGGTTTTAACATTAAGATATATTATATTTTGTTAGAATTAAAATTTTAAATTGTTAGAATTTATAATTGAAATTATATTTATTAATTAACTCTCTCATACGTTCATACATTCATTATGTTGACTTCAACAAAATGAGTCACTTTCACTTGCAAACCATTTACCACTCCAAAGACGTTCAATGCATGGGTTTAGTCATAGTCATGGAACGTAGCATGAGCCTCACTAAAGAGAGGTAAAAACGTCAAATAAATTTATCTTCATACGTAAAAAAAAAAATAATAATTTAACTTTTTTTTATCCTTCTACTTTTATGTAAAATTTGTTTTTCATTTTAATCCAAATTTTAAACTTCATATACTTGTAGTAATACAAAATTATTTAAATATATCTTTATTAGTAATTTTTTTAAATTACAAATGGATTAATATTAAAGTATTTTATACTAATTCATCATTAACATTTGTTATATTATTATAATACATTATACGATTAAATTATTTTTATTGTTAAACAGTACACGTATCTGTATTTAGGAGTTCTAGAATTCGAACTATATAAAAAATAAATTTTCACGTTATAACAAAGGAAAAAAAAATATTTAACTTAAAATGAATTAATATATTTTAAAATAAATTCTAACATAATATAATCCTTTAACACAAAAATATTAACGAATAAGAAAGAAATAGAAAATATGTAAGAAAACATTTACTCCAACTTACATAGAACCAAAAATATAAAAAGTGTTGTTGATTGCTTATGTAATAAGTAATGTCTAAACGTGAAAGAAGAGTTAAAAGTTAGAGAGAAAGTGACGTGCACTTAGAAAACGTTCTTCCTTCGGAGTCTGGACCCATTGCTAGACGCAAGTAATCACTTTTCATATAAAGCCATTTTTCCAAAAGCACTTTCACAAACTATTATTTATTATTTAAAAGTTAAGCATTTATCAAGGAAAATACGAAAAAGTTTTTATGAGAAATAACACACAATTACGAATTAATTGTAAAAAAATAAACAACACATAATTTAACATGATTCGATCGTCAATCTGCAACTTACGTCTACGAACAATTAATTAAATTTTTCATTCTGTTTGTTATAATTTTATTACAAACACAAATATCTCTTAAATAAATATTATAGACGGAAAACAATATTAAACTTATTCACTAAACCATGATGTCTAATCCAGCTCAATTGATCATAACTTCACATTAATTCAGCTCAATCTATACGATTTCATATTAAAAATATGCTTATAAAACTTTTAAAAGAATCCTCACAAATTTTATGATCATTTTATTGTTTTATAAATTTTTATTTTATATTCTTTTTACTACTCATACTTCTAACTATATTCTGGAAATGGCCCTTATTTTTATTATTTTTTAATGTTTAAAAAAAACATAACTCAAAGTGCTTTTTTCTCTAGTTTTGAATAAATTAACTTAGCATGGTTTAGTTGGCGTTCCATTACTCCGTTTGCATCTTTGAATCTTAAGGAGGAAGATTTTTGGGAGAAAAACAAAAGCAAATGTTTTTATGAAAATTATTTTTAATACAATTTTTTTTAAAGATATAATCTCAAAGTGATTTTTTTTAAAAATGATCTCTCTTCTATAGTTGCCGTGGGAAACAAGTAGAATTTTTTTTTTGTACTTCTGTTTTTAAAATAAGTTTATCAAAACATGTTAAAATTCACAAGAAATAATTATTTTATTTAAAATCATTTTTTCCTAAAAAACTTAAACAAACTTATTAATAATGTGAATGGTTTAAAATATATTTAAATTTTCTATTTTAAAAATGACAATTCAATATTAGAAGGTTTAAAATTGATACAAATAGATTAGATAATAGCACAAACTTTTTTTTAGTAATGACCCAATTATGATACATTATATAATGTCATTGATATAACCTAAACCATGGGTTTAGAACACAGAAAAAAGGAGAATAAAGTTTGAAAGTTAAATTAAAAAATAAAATGAAAAACTAAGTAATTGATCTAGGATATATAGTATAATATTTTTATATAATCGAAAACAAATTATATATATAGTAAATTTATGGGCTTCATAATAATTACCTTATAAGTTACATTTAACATTATTTTTTAGCTGATAATATTAAAAATATATAGAATTTAAACTGAAATTTAAAATTTATATGTTAAAAATTAATTTTTTCTTCTTCTTTCATTTATTAATTACTAGAAAGAATACATTGTGATTTATTTATTTCCATTTCCTTTCCAAACTTATAAATAGAACAAATGACAATGAAATATTTTTTCTTTTCTTTATAAAAATTCTAAAATTTAACTATTCATCCATCTGGTTCTAAGTATTTTTATGAAATACACACACACACATATATATATATATATATAATAAAATCATTTAAATTCATGAAAAATGAAAAAAAAATAGAAAAGTGTAAAGTGGGCTGAATTTTCTAGAAGCTGGAAATGCTTACAGTGGGACTTCACAGCCCACGATCTCTTCCTCTGACAAACACTCGCCAACTGGACAGAACAAAAACAGTCAGTGTCCGCCGCGTAATTTTTCCACACAGACTCTTTCTCTCTCTTCCTCTGTTCTTCTTTTGCTCACTCTGTTCTCTCTCCCTCTCACACCAACAAAAAAATTTCTCAACACCCTAACATTCCCTTTGTTCAAAGAAAAATGCTTTTCCCTTTCACCTTCAACCCCACGATCCGATCCCTCGTCAAACCCTGTGCATGCATTCTGCTTTTTCTTCTCTTCTCTTGCACGTGCTTCACTTCAACAGGTTCCTGCACTCATGCTGGCCGTTTTTTCTCGTTAAAGTTTTGGAATTTTCGTTTGTTCTGTGCCTTCGATTGATGGGGTGTCGTGTTTTTTCTGTTGGGTACGAGATTGTTTGCGTTTTTTTTTGCTTGTTCCTTTTTGCATGGCGTGGTCCTCACGGCGTGTTGAATTGGAATGAATGTTGAGATTGGTGGCTCGCTTTGTTGGGTGATGAATGGTGATGGAATTTGTCCAAGTTTTGGAAGTGGGTTGATAGCTTTTTAGTTTCTGAGAAATGGGCGTCTTTGGGTTTAGTTTCTGATTGTTAAACCTTGACTTTTCGTCTCTGTAATTTTGAAATGCCAAATTTTAGTGGCTCTAATCGTAAGTGTTCATTCCTTAGTGGCCAAAGTTTGGGTATTTCAAAATGCAAAGGCGAAAACTTACGGTTCTGAAAATGGGGCACGAAAAACAAAGATGGCACGTTTTTCAGGAAGTTGTAGAGCATATAATTTAAAACCACTGTTAATACTTTTGAAAGTTTGATCTTTTATTGGCTTGTGGTGGCTTTTCATGTTGATGATGTCGATGGTTGTAGTGGGAAATATGGTTTTTGGATTCCTTCGTAATTTTTCTTTCTTGCTTTTTTTCTAAATCTTGGTACCGAGCAATGAAAATGAAATTATGCTTATCTGTCTTGTTGTAAAATGCTGGTTAAAATTGATATGACATTGAATTTACGTGGTTTCAATTGAGCTTTTTTATCACGGTGCTTGAATATGTAAAAGGTGTAGTAGTGTGATTTCACGAACTAGTTATTTGCTTGTATAAATGTTTGTTTGTTTACTTTCTTTGTTCATTTGCTTTAGCAAGTCCAGAAATATTTTTATCGCACCTTTCATGAGTATCATGACTGTCCTTTTCGTATAATGTGTTAGAGGTTATAGGAAAATTTGAAAGTTTACTGATTACTTTATCCCCACCTTCATAAATTAATTTTGAGTTTTACTGTTTATCTTTCAGAAGCTTATGATCCACTTGATCCAAATGGAAATATCACAATCAAATGGGATATTATGAGTTGGACACCTGATGGTTATGTTGTAAGCACATTCTTTTACAATGTCACCTATTAATATCAGAAGCAAATCATCTATTTACAGTTAGACTTGGTCATTAATGTTTTTGGCTCTTTTTGTCTCTACTAATTAGGCTCATCTTTTGTGATGGATCTTCATGTTCACATCAGTTGCATCTCATGTTATATTTCAGTTCTTACTTGGATAATATATCTTGCTTAAAAGGTTGAGAAGCAAAATCATTTTGTTCACAGAGAAATGAAAACAACATGTTCTCTGTCACCCTTTATCATAGATTGAAGTTGAAGACTGTGTTCACATTTTTACCATGCAAGTTGTAGAACTATTATAATTGAATAACAACAAGTATAAACATGAGTTTATCTATATTATTGGCTAGAGCCATTTAGAATGGATTGGGTTTATTTTTGTTCAATTAGTTACTAGATGTCTAAGAAACAATTGAATGGACAGGCTGTTGTTACAATGAACAACTTCCAAAAATATCGTCATATCTCAGCGCCTGGGTGGTCACTAGGATGGACATGGGCAAAGAAGGAGGTAATATGGAGCATGGTGGGAGGACAGACCACTGAACAAGGGGATTGCTCAAGATTTAAGGGAAACATCCCACATTGCTGTAGAAAGGACCCAACAGTTGTAGATTTACTTCCCGGAACGCCTTATAATCAGCAAATTGCAAACTGCTGCAAAGGTGGTGTACTCAGCTCATGGGCACAGGATCAATCCAAAGCAGTTTCAGCCTTTCAAATCAGTGTAGGTAGTGCTGGTACCACGAACAAAACTGTCAAACTGCCACAAAGTTTCACCTTGAAAGCACCAGGACCAGGTTACACATGTGGCCCAGCGAAAATTGTGGAACCAACTGAATTCATACAACCAGACAAAAGAAGAGTGACCCAAGCTCTCAGTAAGTTATTGGACTTTTATGTTCATTTCCACACTTGTCAGTTAATTATCTATTTGTTGTAGTTTTTGTTAGTGCTAAAACCTGGTTCTCTGGTAATATTTTAAAACTGGTCTAGTTTAGATCAAGTTTCCATAAACACTATAGGGGAATAAACAAGGAAGGTAAAATGAATTGATTTTTCCTATAAGCTAAACTCAACTTGTACACACTTACTTTCACTGAAGCTCTCTCATTTAATTTTTCCAAATATTGAGGCGCATAAGTTGATTTTTGCTAATGAGGAAAACTCAATTAATTCTTATTTTCTTCTCCTATAAGTTCTTGCTGAGAAGCTTATTCAAATAGAACCTAAGTTAACAGTTGTTCCGAGTTTTTACTTCACATTAGCAAGATCCATCAATTTACTTTGAACTTACCAGTGCTTTGATTTGTTACAGTGACATGGAATGTGACATGCACATATTCACAATTTCTTGCTCAGAGAGCGCCCACTTGCTGCGTCTCACTCTCATCTTTCTATAATGATACTGTTGTACCCTGCTCTACATGTGCATGTGGCTGCCAGGGCAACTCATCACTAACAGGGGACTGTGTAAAGTAGGTTTTAATGCTTGGTGCACTGATATTTTTCTTAACAGAAATAAAAATTGTGTAATAACGTTACATGTCCTTTTTTTCATATCATTACAGTCCAGATTCACCACATCTTGCATCAGTTGTTTCCAAATCTGGACCTGGTAAAAGTAGTATTACACCTTTGGTTCGATGTACTCGTCATATGTGTCCTATCCGAGTTCACTGGCATGTTAAGCTTAACTACAAGGAGTACTGGCGCGTGAAGGTCACTGTTACTAATTTCAATTACAGGATGAATTATTCTGATTGGAACTTGGTTATTCAACATCCAAACTTTAGCAATCTGACCCAGCTTTTCAGTTTCAACTACCAGGCAATAACTCCCTACGGATCAATAAGTAAGTGTGATGTGATCTTTCAAGGACTTACAACTTTAGATATATAAAATACTCATAACTATTTAACTTAGTTGAATGCAGTGTCGGATAGTGTCTCAAACATGATTGCCTCTTAGGAGGCATGTGGAAAAGCAAAACAAAAATTGAATGTAGTTTAGGAGTTGTCAAATTTCTTGAGCAGTAAATTTCCTATTAATATATTAAGAGTCCAACTTCTTGAGTGTTAGATTATCTTCTATTGTAATCTGAATTTGTTCTTCTTCAAGACATGTAGCCTCACCATTTCTTAACACTTTATTTGCATACTTTTTGAAATGCTTAATTTATCAATTACTACCACATTTACTTTTTTATGTTAAAATTTTTGTTTTCAAAACTCAATTTGCATATACTTTCAAAGTAATTGATTGTAATTTTTTTTTTAATTATTTTCTTCTCCAAAATCTTACTCGGTTTTTTTTCATTATAATATACATTTTCTCCTCCAAATCTCGTCTGATCCACTCTTATGTATTAGAGTACATTTGCATACATC
>Ga0123342_1009815_pt1 | contig 11249 bp, 18 predicted proteins | sample Turbeawhitnodule_FD_89960 | JGI IMG/M metagenome (GOLD analysis project Ga0123342, IMG submission 89960) | Root nodule microbial communities of legume samples collected from Mexico - Turtle bean Mexico white nodule | ecosystem: Host-associated > Plants > Roots > Nodule | place: Mexico: Nepantla... | reverse complement strand
AATCTTAATTGGAATATCTAGATTAAAACCAATTTGAGTCATGATATTGTTTTTCTCAATCGCCATCAATTCTTCATTCATAGCCTTTTGCCATTTGGGGTGTTGAATGACATCTGCAAGTCTCACATGTTCTGAATCTGTAAGAAAAGCAAAGTGAACTAAATCTCCATTGTCATCAACTTCATCATCAAGATTTACTTCACAATTTTGAAGGTGTACAGGTTGTCGTTGTTGCCTTCTTGGTCGCTCCATCATAGTTGCAATTGGAGCTGCAACTTCAGGTTGAATTACAACTTCAGATTGAACTACAGCTTCCGGTTGAACTACAACTTCAGGTTGAACTGCAGGTGCTTCAAAAGTGACTCCATCTTCCACATCATTATTTAAAACGTAAATATATCATTTTTTTTGAATCCATTTCAGCTGCTGCATTCCATTTCCATTCTTCATCTTCGGCAAATGTAACATCACGACTGACAATCACCTTCTTTGTCATTTGATTGTATAATTTGTATCCTCCATGCTTATATCCAATGAAAATGGTCTTCACTGCCTTATCATCCAACTTCGATCTTGCTGCCTTGCGGACATGGGCATAAGTAATTGACCCAAATACCTTCAAGTGTTGCACATTGGGTTTGAATCCACTCCATGCCTCAATCGGAGTTGTGTTAGGAACACTCCGAGTGAGTGATATGTTTATCAAATATACCGCATATGTTATGGCCTCAGCCCAAAAATAATTTGGCATACCTTTTGCTTTAAGCATGCTCCTCGCTATGTCCGTGATTGTTCTATTCTTTCTCTCGGCAACTCCGTTGTGTTGAGGTGTGTAGGGACAAGTTATGTTATGTTGCAACCCAATTTCTTCACAGTGCCACTTGAACTCATTAGACTTGTACTCACCTCCTCCATCACTACGCACCATCTTAATTTGTCTGGTCACTCTGTCTTTCAACAAAAGCTTTAAATATTTTAAAGCAGTGGAATACCTCATCCTTGCTTTTCAATAGATAAATCCAGGTTTTCCTTGAAAAATCATCAATAAAGGTTAAAAAAATACTTATTACCCCCAATTGATGATATGTTTATCGAGCCACAAACATCTGCATGAACAAGCTCCAAAGGAAATTTTGCACACCAAGGCTCATTAACAAATGGTATCCTGTGATTCTTTCCAAAAATGCAAGCCTCACACAATTGATCAAGGTGATGAATATGGGGTAAACCATTCACTAAATTTCGTTTGGAGAGATTTTCCAAACTTTGAAAATTTAAGTGCCCAAAGAGTAAATGACATAACCACGATTCATTATTCACTATTGCATTCAAGCACTTGAAATCACTCATATAAATATCTACTGGAAAACATGCGGTTTTTTTATAAGAAGGTTTTAAGAATCAAATTACCTTTTTTTTTATCAAAAATTGAGAATTTATTTTCAACTATGTGCATCACATAACCCTTTTTGGCTAGCTGTCCCATACTCAACAGATTACTTTTCATATCAGGTACATAGAAAACATCATAGATGTACTTGTGATCACCATTCTTCAATGTGATAAAAATTCGCCCTTTTCCAGTCACCGAAATGAACCTGCCATCACTGAATTTCACTTTTGTGCGAAATGAGTCATCCAAATATGCAAACAACTCTTTCTAACCACACATATGTGCAACTTGTATCCAAATACCAAGTCTGATTGTTTGGAGTTTCATTTGATGTGGTTGTCATCAATACTGCATGATCCTCTTCATCTTGTTCGTGATTACTATCTTCTTGAGCACAATTGGCAGCATGATTATCACCTTTTGATCTGCAATCATTTGCATAATGGCCGCGTTTATGACATTTATAACACTCCACATTTGATTTATTATAAATGTCTCCTCGTCCTCCGCGACCACGTTCTTCGTGCCAAAAGTTATTTGAACTTGGAATGTGATTGAAACTAGTGTTGTTTTGCTCAACGCCTCCATGATTCTAGCCACCACGACCTTTGCTGGAATAGCTACCACCATGTCCCCGTCCTCTGCCTCGTGAACTACCGTGTTTATTATAGGAGCTACCAATTGAGGCTTGTGCTTGTAAAGTCTGTTCAATTGGTTTTCAATATTGTCATTCATCCGCTGCTCATGCGCTTGTAGGGAACTAGACAATAACCTTATTGTCATTTTTGAAATGTCATTGACCTCTTCAATTGCGGCAACAACATGTTCAAATCTGGGAGTTAAAGATCTCAAAATCTTCTCCACCTTTGTCTGCTCCGAATGTGTTTCACCATTGGTCTTCATCTGATTTGTCAAGGCAAAAACTTTATTTATATAGACATCAACAGTCTCTGTGGTTTCAATCTACAGCAGTTCATATTGGCGTCTTAGGGTTTGAAGACGCACCCTTTTGATCTTGTCATCACCTTTATAATTGGTTGACAAAATGGTCCAAGCCTCACTTGCAGCTCCTTCTATCTATTAAAACGTCTCGTCATTCATCCCTTGATGGATGAGATACAAAGCCTGATTGTCTTTCTTCTTCTGATCACGATGCACTATTCGTTGCGTCTCAGTTGCATTAGCAGCTAATGCAGACACTCCACTCTCAACGACATCCCATAACTCATGATAATTAAACAAAATTCTCATTTGCACACACCATCGATTGCAATTTTTTTCATGAAGGATATGGACTGATAATTGGGTAGAGTTCATGATAATGGACTAGCTCTTGATACCAGTTGGAGGAACTAATTGAAGGAAATAACAGGAGGAAAAGGTTGTAGAAACTATTTGAACGTAATTGCAAGATTGCAAAATGGTTGAACTGATCTTATTAATTTTGATTTACTTCGATTATATATATAATAAAATTACAATTACTGGAAGGTATAAAATAGGAATACTAACAACCCTATAAACTGACCATTAATACAATAATAACGGTATAATAGTTTAAGGGTAATAAAATCAGAATTAATAATAATAAAATCAGAATTAATAACCAACACATTACTAAAATTGTCAATTTTTAATTAGGTGATTAGTTCACAAATTAATTCGTTAAAATAATGAATAGTAAAAATATATAGTTGCATTATTTATTTTCTAAAGTAAAGGTTACCATTACTCATTTTAAGAAAATATTTTACTGTTAGAGTAGTTGGTTCACTTGAAATTTTGTGTGTTTAATCCACTTTTAAATTTGAATTTTGTAAAATAAAAAGATAGTATTATTAATTTTATAAAGCTTTAGCAAGTTTATAAATTCGGTATGAAATGTAGTGTAATTAAAATGATATTTTTAAAAAAAAAAAATTCATTAAAAATCTCTTATGATAAAACATTTCATTTTGAGATATTTAGAGAAAGACAAAGATAACTCCTCACAATTTTATTCAAACAAGAAATTATAGTACTAAAATATTTGTAAAACTGTATAATCCTCTTCACAAAAGGTTATTTAGATAAAACTATATTAGTGAGAGTTTCACTCATCTATTTCTAATTTATCTCTAATAGCTTTCACTTTCTCCTCACTCACCTTATCCCTTCCAAATTCATCACAAATTCCAAGACAACTAGTCCAATTTATCCTTATATTTAGTATATGTATAGGTTTAAGATATTATATATATATATATATATATAATCAAAATATATAATTAAAAACTTAGAAATAAACAAAATATTTCAAAATAGGATGCATAGATATGTTAAGATTATAGGAGCATTTTGATCTCTTTCATTATATTCTTATTATGATTTCTTTCATTTTACTTTTAACTATTTTATTAGTTTTCAAATTATTTTTTAATAGAAAATGAAAAATATAAAATTTAATTGTGTTTTTAATATAGATTAAAAATAATTAAGTAAAAAAATTGATTTTTCTATTCATAACTAAATTGATCCATATATACATAATTTTTGTTTTCAAATAAAAAAAATTCAACTAATACTAACACTAATTCTCATATGTGGTTAAAAGGCATAATAATTCTAGTGGAATTCATAGATTACAGACTGATAACAGTGTTATTGAGGATTCTAAACTCATTACGAATCATATTTTGAATTTTTATGCTGAGTCTAATTCTAATGATCAGGCTACTGGCAGTATGAAAAAGTTTATTTGTACTTATATCCCTGAAACGGTTTCCTCTGAGGAGAATATTATCTTGATTAAATGCTCGAATTATTTGAAAATAAAAAATGAAACTTTTAATCTTAATGGTAATAATGCTACTGGTTCAGACGGTTTTGATGGTGTTTTCTATCATTTTTGTTGGGAGATTATTGGGACAAATGTTTGTAAAGATGTTCAACAATTTTTAAACAAAATTGGATTCTTCCTAGAATGAAAAGTAATGTGGTTTCTCTTATTCCTAAGACTCAGGCTGATGAATCCATTAAAGATTTCAGGCCAATTGTTGTCGCTAATTTCAAATTTAAGATTATTTCCAAAATACTTGTGGATAGACTTGCAATTGTGGCTACTAGAATCATTTATCCTAATCAATATCAGTTTGTGTAGGGTAGACATATTCATGATTGTATTGGTATTGCTTTTGAAGCTATTAACATGCTTTATAAAAAAGTTAAAGAAGCTAATGTGGCTTACAAAGTTGATATTCATAAAGCATTTGACACTCAGAGTTGGAAGCTCTTAGTGTTAGTTTTGACACGCTTTGGTTTTCATCCCTCATTTACGCTTTGGTTTTCATCCCTCATTTTTCGGTTGGATTAGTACAATCCTTCATTTAGCTATGCTTTCTATCAGGATAAATGGTGGTTTGGTGGTTTTTTTCCTTGTAGTAGAGGTGTGAGACAAGGTTATCCATTATCTCCCTTACTTTTCTACCTCGTAGAGGAAGTTCTAAGTAGAGGTATCTCTAAGCTTGTGAATGATAAGAAGATTCAGCATATGGCTAGTCCACAAGGTTATATCACTCCCTCTCATATTTTATATGTTGATGACATATTTGTTTTCTATAGGGCAGATAATAGGTCCCTTAGAAATTTGAGTATTTTTCTTAAAATATATGGTGATTTTTCGGGTCAATATGTTAATAATTCTAAGAGTAGCTTTTTCACCATGGATACTTCTGCAAGATTTGTTACCAAAATTCAACGTCTTCTTTCTTGCAGTCATGGTTGTTTACCTTTTAATTATTTAGGGTGTCTATCTTTATTGGTGCTCCAAAGTGTCAATTTCTTCAACCTCTGGTTGATAAAGTCAAATTGAAGCTAGCATCTTAGAAAGGGAAATCTCTTAGCATGACGGGGCATATCTAGTTGGTGAATACAGTGATTATTGCTTTCAAACTTGTAGTTTTAATATGTATAAATGGTCTGTTTCTATTCTTAAGCAAGTTGAGCAATGGTGTCAAAATTTTATTTGGATTGGTGATATTATGAAAAAGGCATAGCTGCAGTTAATTGAGCTAAGATTTGTTCTCCACTTGAGAATGGAGGATTAAAGATTATTAAACTTCACCATGAAAATAACGCGTATCTTCTTAAGCTTACTTGGAATTTCGCTTATAGTAATAAGACTTGGTCTCTTCTTCTCTTGAAAGCCTTCTTAAATCAAAGTACAAGCTTAAAATGACTTATAGATCCTCCTCTATTTGGCCTGAGATTAAACAGTTTTATGACACTATTCTTGAACATACTTCTGGGACTATTTGTACAGGTACTTTATTAATTTCTGGATTGATAAATGGTGTTCTACTACTTCTTTATCCAACATTGCAGGGGTACCTGATGGTTCTAGCATCTCGGATACAATTTCCCAATTCTGGACTGGTAATGATTGGAATATTCCATTGTCTTTACAGCAGATGCCTCATTTTTTTGAACATATCATGATTAGACAGGAACAAGATATTCCTAATTGGATTATGGACAAGTCTGGTCGTTTCACTCTCAAATTGGTGGTTTCTCTGCTTTCCTTGATGCTCATACTGCTTTGGTTGCTGAGTTTTATGGAGTTATACATGTTATTGAAAAAGCTCAAAAGATGGGTCCTACTAATTTATGACTTGAATGTGATTATGCCTTGATTTGTATTGCATTTACTACTAGAACTAAGGTTCCTTGGATGTTTCGTAATAGGTGGAACACTTGTCTTAATTATTGTGGGAAAATCAAGTTTAGGGTTTCTCGCGTTTTTCGTGAAGGGAATGCTTGTGCCGATAAGCTTGCTAAGTTAGGATTTATTCATAGAGAACAATTTCATTGGGTATTATAGGCTTCCATGTAGTCTTTTCTTAGAGTTCTTTATGAATAGGTATAAGCTACCTATGTATCAGTTTTATTAATATATGGGTTTTTGTCTAGTATTCCCATATTTACTTGTATTTCTTTTCTTTTTTTTCCTTTAATAATATTTTTTTCATGTGGTGACAAATGATTGTTGTTACTTGAGGTGTTAGCCTAACTGAGATGTCAAGTTTCATAGTGATGTCTAACATGAGAGATTTTATAAAAAAAATTCTAATATATATATATATATAAGATCAAATAATAATAAGATATATATTTCTCATGACATTCATTTGCTTATAATCTATAATTAATTAACTAATGGTAATACTGAGAAATAATTCTCTAGGAGTTAATTAATCTCTCCTTATATTTTTTTATCAGCAAAGAATTAATTAAATAAAGGGGATACTTCAGGGGTGTTCTAACCCTTATACAAAAACCTATCCATCTTACTCCTAAAACTAGAGACAAAGAAACTTGAACAATATACAAAATCATAGCTCATAAATGCCTAACTTTGCTACATAAATATGCAGCAAAGCATCCTATGTTAAGGCAAAGAAAAAAAAAATCCTCATATACAAAGCAAAAAGTTTCCACCCCCTCTACATCAAACCCGACACAAACCAACAAAGGACTAGAGACTTTGACAAAACTACACTATTCCAGCATGCATCTGCATAATGAGCTTGAAAAATCTGCACAAAAGTTACACCAAATAACACTATCAACCACAATGGTGCTCCTTTTGTTATTACTAACTTTAGTGAACTTAATGGGGAAAGGTGGATGTTTCCTTGAACCTTAGTTCAAAGCCCATCTTGAACCCCATGAACGTTGCATTGGAAGCCAAGTGTTATAATTAGCTTGCTACAACTCAAAGTCCACACAATCACCATCCCCATTTACATGTTCTATTTTAGGTGCAAAATAGAATAGGTTGACCCCAATGTGGATGGTAAAGGTTAAAAAGAACCCCCACAATCCCCACACTCTCTACATATCCACAAGCACCCCCATATTATAAACCAGAAACCTCTTTCTCCAAGGTCAAAACAGAAATTGAGATAGGTCCAAAAGCCACACGGTCAAGCTTCAATTCTTCCCAACCGTACAACAATTCCTTGCATACCAGATTTGCTTAGCTATGCGGAATACCTAACATAGAAAGCCTACATCAACCAAGAAACTAGAACCTCCCCTGCATCATCTTCAACATACTGGTGTTATCTTGATTCTTGTTCCATTTGTAGTATTAATGAAGCTCGAGGTTGAGTCAAGTAGCTTGGCGAAGACTTGGTGTAGCAACACCTATAATTATATTGACACCAATTAGCTTTCCTCCAATAAGCTAAGATGGAAAATTCACGCATTCCTATAGCCCTCTTAACTACTCATGTAGTAACAATGCCCCAAACCCATCTCAACCCCAACACACCTTGACCTCCTTCATCCAACAAGGCTCACTGCATAGCCACAGTTAACCTAAGTACTGCACATTATGTCGCATAAAGAGGAAAATGTTCCTACAAAAAACAGGCTTAAATGTAGTTCCCACCCCTCCTCTGCATCAAGACCAAAATCTACAAAACTAAGGGGAACTGCAGAGTACAATTTGAACATAACCTACACTAAACCAGAAAAAACTGCCCTTGTTAAAAATCACCCTGGTTATTCTGCTTGGGTTATGGACTTCAAACTCCTACACAATATGCCAAGGTTGATTCTCCTATGATACCTAGAATGTCCATCTACAACACCAAAAGGATTGATCTTTTTGATTTTTCCAGCTGCAACAACCGTCATGTACCAGTGCCATTCAAAATATAGTTTAAAGTATTGGTAGCTTGAACTACCACTCTTGCCGCAGATCTGCATACCAATCCAGGCCTAAAGAACATGCCTATTCTACTCAATCCATACCTCTGCAACCCTCAATTATTTCAAAAGTGCCAATGCTCACCTCATTTAAAACTTTTCAGAGTATCCAAACTTCACCCTCTTCTAGAATCTACAAATCGTAAATGTTACCTCACACCTTCATCTCCTGCATCACCCGCCTTTCTCCTCTAGAGCTACTTGGCTTGTGGTCACGGGCGTAGGGAGAGTCTCCTCTGTTCTGCAGATTCATCAACCATACTTCTCAAAGCTTTAAAGTTGTTCCACTGCCACCTAAGACCTAGTCCATAAAAGAGTAGTTAAATGTATGCACCTTATGCTTAATCCATAACCACGACTTGAGTTGGGCCTTCTGAAATACCTCTTCTACATCTACTACCCCTTGCTTGAAAATGACTGAGTTTCTTTGCTCCCACATACACCTGATTATAGCTGTCCAAACGCCTTTCCAAACCAGATTTTGCTTACTACTAGCCTGGATCAAATGAAAACTCTCAAAGTGGGTCTTTAGTTCATTGTGTTGGACAAACAATATACCAATCCATTTAAAGCACGAGGACCAAACACACATGGCATATTTGCATCCCAAGAATACATGTTGACATGTTTCATCCTTGGTCTGACACAGTGCATATAAAGTTGTGTTCAACGTCACCCCTCTCCTGCTCAAACAGTCTCTTGTTGGAATTCTACCTACTAGGACCCTCCATGTTGTGATCGTCACATTGGGAGACACCTTAGCCTTCCATAGGTACTTGTACGCATCATGCTGATGACCTTTGTCATGCTTAGCTAGGCATTCATATGAATAGTTCACTGAGAAGAGTCTTGATTCATCAGTACTCTGCACTTGGACGTCCTTCTCTGCCCTAGTCATATTGACCCTTGATATCTATATTACAAGATCTACTTCCATAAAGGATTCCCACTCAAATCTGACACGCCTCCACCGCTATACCGATCCTTCCCACTCACTTACCTCTTCCACCTTTTGACCCTGATTTAACGATAGAGAGTACAACCTGGGGAACAAGGTTTTGAGGTTAGTATTGTCAACCCACATATTCTCCCAGAATTTAACTTTGTCTTCACCTCCTAATTTCCATCCTAATTCTTCTTTAAACCACCCATCTCCTCCTCCCTCCCTACAAACTTTAAATAAGTCTCTCCACCACCAAGACTTAAATTTTACTGGTGTTTGGGAACTTTCAAGTTCCACACCATACTTTGAAGCCAACAACTCCTTCCACCTCCCTTTCTCTTCAGATATACAACGCCATCTCCATTTAGCCACTAGAGCATAATTAAACTTTCGTATGTCTCTAAATCCCATACTTCCCTCCTCTTTCGGTTTGCACAAGACTTTCCAACTTACCCATGCAATCGACCTTTTCCCCTTCCCCCATCCCCACAGAAACCTCCTTTGGATACTGATAATGCTTTTACAAACTGAATCCGACGCTCTGAAGAGGGATAGGTAGAAAAGCGGTACAACAGTGATAACATATTTGATTAGATAGATTCTCCCTGCCAAAGATAAAAAAAAATATCCCTTTCCACACGTTGAGCCTAGCTTTTAATTTTTTTAAAACAGACTCCCAGAATTGTTTCTTCCCTGGGTTTCCTCCCACTTCTAGTCCCAAATACTTAAAAATTATTCCCATCTGAGCGCAATTCAAGGTCTTTGTGTAGCAGTCAAAAGCACTTCTATGAACATTGATGCCTCCTAGCTTTGATTTATGGAAGTTAATCTTCAAGCCCGAGGCTAGTTTAAAACCCCTAAGTATAGCCTTCATAGTCACCACATTATCGAAAGAGTCCTCACATAGAAATAGTGTATCATCCGCGAATTGCAAAATGCTCACCTCTACCTCATTTATTCTCCACACGTTGAGCCTAACTTTTAATTTTTTTAGAACAGACTCCTAGAACTGTTTCTTCCTTGGGTTTCCTCCCACTTCTAGGCCCAAATACTTAAAAGATATTCCCATCTGAGTGCAATTCAAGGTCTTTGTGTAGCAGTCAAGAGCACTTCTATGAACATTGATGCCTCCTAGCTTTGATTTAAGGAAGTTAATCTTCAAACCCGAGGCTAGTTCAAAACCCCTAAGTATAGCCTTCATAGTCACCACATTGTCGAAAGAGTCCTCACATAAAAATCGTGTATCATTCGTGAATTGCAAAATGCTCACCTCTACCTCCTTTCTTCTGATCGTAAGACCAGACAACAATTTGGCCTTCAAAGCTTGCCTTACTAACCCGAAAAGGCCTTCATCTACCACAATAAAGAGGAAAGGAGCTAGAGGATCACCCTGCCTCAACCCTCTCGATTACTTAAATTCCTCCATAGGACTCCCATTGACTAACACAAATACTGTAGTGGATTCCAAACATCCTCGAATCCATTTAATGTGGAACCCCGTCCTATGTAGCATGTCATATAGGAAGTCCAACCTAACTGAATCATATTCCTTTTCAAAATCCACCTTCAAACACAAACTGCTCCTCCCATACCTCCTGATATCCTTTACTACTTCATTATCCATAAGCACACTATCTAGTATCCCTCTGTCCTTTAAGAATGTCGATTGGCTTTCATCAATAATTGAGGATAACACGTTCTTTATTCTGCCAACCAACACCTTTGATATTATTTTGTACATTTCACCTACTAAAGAGATTGGTCTATATTGCTCAAGCTTAGTTGGATCCCTTCCTTTAGGTACTAATGCTATGAATGAAGCATTACAACCCTTCGGGATACTTTCGGTTTCATGGAAAAGAGCCATTGTTGCCACAAACTCATCTTTTATAAACTCCCAATTTTTCTTGATAAAGTTGAAATTAAAACCATCAGGTCCTGAACTCTTTGAACTTTCATATTGCCACGCAACATCCCTTATTCCTTCCGCAGAGAAAACAGCTACAAGATAGTTTATCTTCCATCACATAAGCTTTTTCCTTCCTTCATCTATTCTTCCATTGTCATTCCATTTTTACTCTTTGTATCATGTTCTTGTTTGGTTTTCCTTGTTTCCATTCGGCAATTCTATTTTGGTTTCTTTTCCTTGTTCTTTAATTT
>Ga0123342_1009814_pt1 | contig 11252 bp, 11 predicted proteins | sample Turbeawhitnodule_FD_89960 | JGI IMG/M metagenome (GOLD analysis project Ga0123342, IMG submission 89960) | Root nodule microbial communities of legume samples collected from Mexico - Turtle bean Mexico white nodule | ecosystem: Host-associated > Plants > Roots > Nodule | place: Mexico: Nepantla... | reverse complement strand
GATTTTGAGAGATTTGGATTGGATTTGTTATGACTTTCCATCACTTGAGCATTCGTCATTTTCAGCATATGGAATAAGTTGTTCCTTTGACACTGAAGACTACAAAGCATATATCTTCTCTGAGTGCTATTGTGTCTACCTTGACTATGCCAATGACAAGATACTATCATTTTCTGCTATTCGTAGAACGTTTCCCGTCCTAGAAAACACTGTGTTTGAGCAAAACATACACTCTGCATTCAGGTTACCCAGAGGACAAGAAGTTTACTTATTCAAGGGCAATAAGTATTGTTGCTTAGACTATGATTCTAAGCAACTTATTGACCCCATTCGTAACATCACTAAAAGATTTCCTATTTTGAAAGGTACCATCTTTGAAAATGGAATTGATGCATGTTTCTCTTCTCATAAGGAGAATGAAGCTTATCTTTTCAAGGGAGAAAATTATGTACTGATGAATTTCATAGATGACACCCTTGTGGATGATGTGAAGCCCATCGTTGATGGTTGGTCATCTTTAAAAGGCATTCTGCCTCTTGGTGATCCACAAGGTGATCCTTATCCTCAAAAAGTTGGTACTAATCGTTATCATAATCGTTCAGTAGATGAAGAAGAGTATGATGAAGAGCATGGTGAGCTTTGACAAAAAAAAGAAAGATGCCATAATGTGATAAGAATAAGGCTTTCATTGCCAATTGCCAATTGCCAATTGCCAAAGTTTGCTTCCTTAAATCCATTTTGTGGCTCATCATTTGAGTGTGATTTTAATAGGAATTTTAAGATAGAACTTGGGTACATGTGTTCTTGAACAATATGAAATGTAGTAATAACAAAATGACAACAGCATTAAGTTAGAAAATTCCAACAATGTAACAGAATGTAAAAAGCATTCAAGAAAGGAAAACAAAGCTCACATCCACAACTCACATCCACAATAGAAAAGCTATACTATTAAATGAGAGAGAAAGAGGGTTTCCTTGCATGTGAACAATTTTTTTGAAATTAAAATCAGAAAGTACGCACTTGGCAGTCCACTAATATTGCAGACTGCATACTAACACCAACTTTAAGAGCAAAGGCAGAAAACTTCTGAGGCTGAATGATTCAACAACCTTGTGAAGATTATGTTAAGGCTTGACAGAACTCTACTATGTTTAGCTAATTGGTTTTGGAAGTAGAATTAGTTAGTAGCCACATGAAAATGGGCTCTTTAATGTTGGATTATGATGCATTTGGCTATAATATCTTGTGAGAATCTCTCTATCTACATACTTTATCAGGAACAGGCTTGTTTTCTTAGCCCCTGTCATGTTTCAGCTCATGAGTTTTGTTTTTATTTCTTCCTCTATGTTCTGGTGTCTCTTCTGTTTCCTCTCTTTTTTCTATTTCTTTATTTCCCCAACTTCCCCTCCCTCAAACTGTTCAAGAAAATAAAAATAAAAAATCTGATAGTCACAAAAAAAAAGTGTCTGATAATGGAGGACCGATGTAATACTACATTGGCAAATGCTTCCTACACCCAATCATTTTTAACCTGCACCCAACATATTTTTTTAATTTCCAAAAATGTCTTTAATTCCAGAAATAAAATTCCGGAATTAAAAATAATATATTGTGGAAAAATAAATTCGGAAGTGGTTATTGAGTTTTGGAAATAAAAATCCAGAAACAAAAATTAAAATTCTATTTCGAACAAAAAAATCTAAAATTGAAAAATAATACATTCTGAAAAAAAAAATTCAAAAAAGAAATTATTATGTTTCGGAAATGAGAATCCAGAAACGAAAATGAAAAACTCATTCTGGATAAAAAAATTCATAATATAAAATTTCGTTCTAAAAAAAAAATCCAGAACACATATACCCAAGTTAAAGTCAGAAAAAATTCTATAGGACAGCTACCCCGTTTCACTAAACAAATGTAACAACAACAATTAGGCTTCTTCTTTCTACATCCCCACGTTTTTCTTCCTGCACCCCCACAATTTTAAATATTTCAAGATTAACCTTAACCTCTAATTTGAAAAGGAGCACCATGCTGGACTTTCTTTGTCACTGATCATCTTTATCATTGAATATCAATCACTGGTGGAGGGTTTTTGTAGTTGTTTGAGGCAAGATGGAGGAGTATGCTATGTTACCGAAGTGTTGTTTGGGTTGTAGAGGTAAGAGTAAAGTTTTTTTTATGAGCATGGTGGTTATGGAGATTTTGGGGTTACTGGATATCGGGATCCAGTAATGTATTCCGGATTCATGAATCTGGAATTGATTAACTTGTGTTTTCTAGAAGAAGGGGTGTTCCGGAAGTAAATTTTGTATAAATTGTTGATTTCCAGAATGCTGATCCGGAAGTCTAATTCTGTTACGGATTGGTGAATCCATAATGTTTTTTTTTAAATTATGGATTTTTGAATTCGGAATGCATATTTCTGTTATGGATTGGTAAATCCATAATGCTTTTTTTGAATGATGAATTTCTGAATGTGAAATGTATAGTTTGAATTACAGGATTAATGGATCTGGAAATTTACCAAAAGTATCAGTCCACAAATTTTCCAGATTCCATAATCTGGAATGTAAAAAAATAATTAAAGTTGAAAAGCATTTTGGGGATTTTAAAAAAATAATAAGAATAATATGGTTTTGCATGATATTGTGCAGGAAGGAAAATGTAGAGGTGTACGAAGAAACTGCGAAATAATTAACAAAATACTATTTATGAAAGCCTTATTCTTATGACATTAGCATCTTGTTCTTTTTTTTGTCATCATGCTCTTCATCACACTCTTCTTCATCTACTGGATTACCAATAAAGTCAAATTTTGTATTAAAATGGTTAAACACTCCAGGTTAAATTTACTTCGGTTGAAATTTTCATTTTTTTAAAACACAACTAAACTACTTTAATTATAATCTGTGATGTAATTATTTAAATATTAGAACTAAACTACTTTATTTAATTTGACATAAAACTTAAATTTTCAATTCGAACTAGTTTAATAGAACAATGTATAAAACTATAAATGTATGAAGATTTATTATTATGAACCACAGTGGTAATAAAAGTCATAAGCTTAAATATAATTTTTTAGTTTTTGATAAATTATTGAAATTCATTTTTTTTGTACTTAATAATTTTTCTTTAACTGTTTTTTTTATTGTGATAATTTTTTCAGTTAAATTGTAATAATGAAATAAAATAACTTAGATGAAAAAAATAAAATAAAAATGTAGTAGAGATAATTTTTTAAAATATTTATTAAAAATAAAAAAAGAATAATTTATGAAGAATAAAAAACATATTTGAAGAAAAACATTATGAAATTTTATCTTAATAGCGAGGAAAATTTGTGTCTATTTATTATTTGAAAATATTAATTGAAACTTACATCCTTATAATTTTGAAATAAATACCCAGTTTTCTTATATTTTTAATAAATTAATATTTGTACTCTATCTAATTTTTAAATAATCATTTATCTCTTTTATCTAACATATTTTTTAAAACTTGAATTATTTTTTTTTCTTTTTCAAAAATATAATTTAATGATATTTTAATATTAGTTTTCATAGTTTTTATATTTATCATTATTTTTTTAATTTTCTGCAGCTTATCGACCATTAAATATGTAATAATATGCTGATATGTTAAAAAAAATCATTGTTTTATCTTACATTTTTTGTTGGCTTTTTCATGTTTTATTTTTTCTAAAAGCTTATGTGTTCATCAATATAAGTTTACACAATGTGAAAATAATAAAAAAAATGTTGATCATAATATTTGAATTTTTTTATATAAATAGTAAATTAAATAATATTATTGTTGTTATTATTTAAGAAAAGAAAAACATAATCTAAGGTAAGTGGTGGTGACCATAGAAGAATGCTAGCTTATTTGAGTGATGGATAGGTCTGCCAAAATCAATGCCAATGAATGTAAAGCAATCCCCACAAAAAACAATGTTGTTTTTCCAAAATTCATGTTCTTAATGTGCTTTTGAGGTATTCACCATGATCTTCAACCACACTATGCAACTGTGACTGTGTTTCAGGAAAGACTTTTCAGACAATTCTTTTTAGCTTCGCATGGAGCTCTCACTCTCTCCAACTCCACATCGCTTTCCTTCCACAATTCCCTCTTTGAAATCAGCGATAGTGTGCACCAAGGCCACCCTAGGATTTTCCACTCACTTCCACTCAATTGGGTTGCAACATCACCAACACAAATGCTGCTCAATTCCGGTTTCCAAGAGACCCCAGAGACCCACTTCCATAAGGGTGAGTTTGCTTTCCTTAAAGTTCCAATTTTGATTCATTTCCTTCTGTTTTTCTGAGAACAAAAAACCAGTAAACTTCATGGTTTTTGCTGAACAGTTCATGGTGAATATGGATTTGGTATGATTGAAGGTTTTCAAATTGTGGTTCCTTCTGTGTTTTGAATAATGGGCCATTTTTCAATCTGTAAATAATGACCGTCTGGAATGCCATTTCTTTTGAGCATGTTTCACTCTTCTGGTGTTCATGACTTCGTGTAAGGACTGGTTAAAGTGATCTGATAGTTCAGAAACTGGTGGTTCAGAAAACATGCTGACCCAATTACCTTTCCATCCCCCTTTCTGTTTTTTAATACACACATAATTTTTAATTTGATTCATTTAACATAAGTAGGTTTGGAAGGTTTGTTTCAATCACATGTGCTAGAGAGATTGTAAAGTTTCCTAAGTGAAGTCACTTAGCATTCAAGTTTGGGCTTGGGGTGAACAGTTTAGCTGCAATTGCAGCCATTTATTAGTCGCTTTAACTTCGTTATAGTTGACTTTAGTTTGGTTTAAAGGACATTTTTTACCTTACTTTTTGGTTTTGGATGAGTTTTGAGTCTTCTTTATCAGTTTAAATGAAAAGAATGCTGGCAGGCTTGCACTGGAGTTGGAGCCGCTGGATCTGATCGTCCATTAGTTGAGAGAATTTTAGATTTGAAAGATGCTTGCTGGAGATTTTTAAGGCCACATACTATACGTGGTACAGCACTAGGCTCATTGTGAGTAACTTTATAACTAGCCAGCAACTGTTTCATGCAGCTTCATGCCAAGTATACTTTCTCTAAGCTTCATTTTCTCTTTGTTTTTACAGTGCTTTGGTGGCAAGAGCATTGATTGAGCACACAAATTTGATCAAGTGGTCTCTTTTGTTCAAAGCTTTCTCTGGTCTTTTTGCTCTGATCTGTGGAAATGGTTATATAGTTGGCATCAATCAAATCTATGACATTAGCATTGACAAGTATGGTGCATAAATATAAACAACTGTCTTATCACTTGCTGTCTTCTTCTTGTTCTTTTTACTCTCTGTCCTTCTCCTTTCACATTTCTTCCAAGTTTCAATATTTTCTTCTCGAACATGATTAACTGCACAGGAATTTCATTTTAAGATTCTTCTGCTCTGGTTCTAATATTTTTCCACTATTAGTTACATGTCTATTAGATAAATCCTCAAAGTTGGTTTTATATTCTTTTTCAGGGTAAACAAACCTTATTTACCTATAGCGGCTGGAGATCTTTCTGTCCAATCTGCATGGTTCTTGGTTATATTTTTTGCAGTAGCTGGCCTGTTGATTGTGGGGTTCAACTTTGGGCCCTTCATTTTATCTCTTTACACACTTGGCCTTTTCTTGGGTACCATCTATTCCGTTCCTCCACTTAGAATGAAACGCTTTCCTGTTGCTGCATTTCTTATAATTGCTACGGTATGATATATCCTCACAAGTCCCAAACTTTTCAGTACTATATACAATTTGTCAATTTGTTCGTTTTTTTCTTTTGGGATAAATTCAGTTGGCAATTGAATTTTTAAGCATTTGGGGATATATTTGAACAAGATTGAATGAAGAGTCTTATGTAGGTACGGGGTTTTCTCCTTAACTTTGGTGTCTACTATGCCACTAGAGCTGCCCTTGGACTAGCATTTGAATGGAGGTGGGTTATGGCTTATCATTTGTTGTCTCATATCTGTAATTGGTAATGTTTAACAATTGAGCTCATGGTTTCTTGATGTTTAAATAGAGGATCCCTGCAGAAGAGTATACTAATTATGAATTTTTTATGCTTCAACCAAGAAAATAATTGAAACAAAGAATAAAATATCTGGGATAGAGTAATAACAGTCATAATGTTAGAACTTAGAAGGACAAACTCCACACCTTCAATATAAATTGTGCTTCGCTAACATCAATGAATGAAGCTTGTGATGGTGTTAGCTTTTCATCAAATATTTTTTTAAGTGTCCAACTTATCTTTTTGCGAGCTTATTATATATTTCTTCTTGTATCTCTGACTGCAGCTCTCCTGTGGTTTTCATCACAACCTTTGTAACATTTTTCGCATTGGTAATTGCTATAACAAAAGATCTTCCTGACGTTGAAGGAGATCGCAAGTAAGTCTTGGTCCTTGTTGCATCCATATTGCAGGTTCATATTGATCTTATTTTCCTGAGCTGTTGATTTTTCGGTTCATCTCTATTTCAATAAATATGTATTTTTGAATGTAAGTGTGTATAAAGCATAATTTGCTTTCACACTTTAATTTGGTGCTGCATGTCACAATTAACTTCAGGTATCAAATATCAACCTTTGCTACAAAATTAGGAGTTCGGAACATTGCTTTCCTTGGTTCTGGAATTTTGCTGATGAACTATATTGTTTCAGTATTGGCAGCAATTTATATGCCTCAGGTGAATATCAACTTGCATCATGGTGCCTAGCATGAAATTCTTTTTTCATACATGAAAACAAAACCTCATGTGCTTTATGGAACCGTTTACAGGATTTCAGGCGTTGGTTGCTCATACCAGCTCATATGACTTTTGCAATAAGTTTGATTTACCAGGTTTGTTAATTGGACTAATGACTGTTACTAAGGTTATCATTCTAGTTTACTGGATTTTCATACATGTTTTATTTAATCCAATTCACTATGAATTGTATTTTGTTAATTATTTTTGTTACATTTGTTTAGTGAAATGGGGAAGCTGTCCTCTAGAATTTTTTCTTAACAGTATGAAATGTAGTATTACAACGGTCCTCCATTATCAGACACTTTTTCTGTGACTATCAGGGTTTTTTTTTATTTTCTTAAACAGTTTGAGGGAGGGGAAGTCGGGGGAATAAACGAATAGAAAAAAAGAGAGGAAAAGAGAAGAGAGTCACCAGAACATAGAGGAAGAAACATCAGCTCTATCAAATAAAAACTGATGAGCTGAAACATGCAGGGGATAAGAAAACAAGCCTCTTCCTGAGAAAGTATGTAGATAGAGATTCTCATGATATTCTAGCAAAATGCATCATAATCCAACATTAAAGAACCCAGTTTCACAAGGCTTTACACTTGTTGAAAGAGGAAAAGAACAAGACATGTAAAAAAAGTTCATGTGTGAAATTACACAGCCAATGGTTATTCACATGAAAAGACATAAATAGGATGAATAACTGTTATCATAATTACCATAATTACAGTAGCTTATTATATCTCAATATCTCTAAGTACAATATTCCCTATTAAGATAATCTCTAGCAACACATAATTCTACTTCCAAAACCAATGAACTAAACATAGTAGAGTTTCGTCAAGCCTTAACATAATCTTCACAAGGTTGTTGAATCATTCAGCCTCACAGAAGTTTTCCGCCTTTGCTCTGGAAGTTGGTGCTAGTATGCAGTCTGTGATATTAGTGGACTGCCAAGTGCGTGCTTTCTGATTTTAAGTCCAAAAAACAATTTGTTCACATGCAAGGAAACCCTCTTTGTCTCTCATTTAATAGTATAGCTTTACCTGTTTTCAACTTAATATTAGATGGAACCTGCAAGTCCTTTAAGATATCCATGGCAACATAAAAATTAGTTTTTTTTTCAGTATATAGCATTCTTAAGATTGTGGGGGCATGTTATGTTGATTAGAGTGTATTCACACTATATGCTTGTTGATATTATAAAGCAAAGCATTTTCTCTTTTGTGTTGTTGAGATTTTGTCTATCTCATGCACTATATGCTTATTGGAACCTTAGTTTTATGCAGGAGAGACTTGTCTGGTGTTTTCTATTTTTTTGTTTCTTTCTTTTTTTCATAATGCACACAAGTGGTTGTGAAATTGTAAGGTAGACGTGACTTGTTTTCTCATACTTCAGGTACGGGTACTAGAACAAGCAAATTATACCAAGGTAATATTGTATCTTCTGTAAGAAAAAGAATGTAGCAACTTATTAACTGCTTTTAATGCTCAGATATTGGACCTCTGTTCTTTTTCTCTTGTAGCATAGCCACTTAGGATGACATGAATCACTTCAACTACTTATGAATACCATGAACCTCCTTATAGCACATTAGTTAATATCACAACTTATTTGTTGGTTAAATACTCCTACTGTGGCACTAAAGAATAGGTTGATTGATACAATTTTCGTGCAATTTAGTGTTATTAGATCATGATAACATACCAATGTCAATTGGCTTTTAGAAGAACTTGTTTTGCTTGTTCTGGTAATTCCACTTTGTCCTTTTGGGGTCCATATAAAGACCAAGATTTTTTATCAATGTAATATGAACAGATAAATATTTTATTACTCTAGGTGGCAAAATACAATGACCAAATTATTTAAAAAAAAATATGCAGACTCCCACATAAATGATTTTATAATAGGACTAAAATCAAAACAATTTTTAAAATATTTTGTGTATATAGCTTTATGTACACCATCTCGACTGGCCCAAATGGTGCACTTTTCATTCCTTATCTCTTCCACTAGCGTTTAAGCTGCTTTTAAAATGTCTGCTTGTATGCTGCAGGATGCAATATCAGAATTCTATCGATTCATATGGAATCTGTTCTATGCTGAGTATGCAATATTTCCTTTCATATAGCAAACATCGCTGTGTTCTTCTTGGAAAAAGGTGCACACCTGCATAGTTGGAGAGATCTTTTTTGTTGTATCAAGTATCAAATTAATAAACTAGCTATTTTTTTAGTATTTTTTATATATAAATGTTTGTAGTATTAACTTTTACATTGATGTAATGTAATGGCATTAACATATTTCATAATATTACACTGGCAATATTTTGTACTGTTTTTATACCTCTGCTATTTCTTTGTCAATCATTTTTAGCCAAAATATTCAGTGTTCAGTGTAGTTTATTTTACAAGCATAGAGATGTAAAATGTAAAAACAAAATGTGTGTATGTGGCATCACTCAATTCTTGGATTTTTTCTTTTGGACATTGGGTTTGATGACCAAGCTGCATAATTTTAGGACATTTCTTCCTACACCCAATAAAAATTTGCCTCCATTCCTTTTCATTAGAAGACTAAACATCTCAAACATGAAGTGTGTCTTTGGATTTCGCTTAGAAAATGAAGAGTTGAAATTAATTGGAATTGAAAATAAATGCAACTTATTGTAGCTTTTAAGTCAACTGAAGTTTGAGGTGCATTTTTTGCTTCTAACTGGAACTAGAAAAAAAGTGTCAAACATGTTGACACATTGTTTAATGGAAATTGGAAGTTGGTTTAGGTGTTCCATTTGAAATTCAAACACACCTGAAGTTTATAGAACTTGACATTTGTGAGTTATGTGATAATGACTTGACAATGAATGCGCCAATAACAATTTTCTGGATAGACTTGATAATCTCCCATTTGTTTTGAAAACATTGTACTGACACTCCTTTTTTCATTATACATACACCCTTTTAAGTTTTTGAAGCTTTATAAGGGAGGTGTTGTGCACCTAGTAGCAAAAATGAACCTAAAGAATCAGTGTAATATTGATTGTCACAAACAACTACCTTACGAAGCATAGCTGGTTCAGATGACTTTGTCTCCTCTATCATAGGTAGCACATATTTTTTATCCTAATAAGATAGTATTTACAACAAATAGACATTTGTGAATTTTTATAGTTAGTTTTGACTCGTTAATTTGTGAAGCTTTTTGCTGTGTGGAGAGATTCTTCTTAGATTTTTGCAAAAAACTTTTGATTTTTATCTTTAAATTACTAACTTTAAGGTGAAATTTTTTTCTCAACTTATCAATCAATCTTAATTTAAGTTACAGAGAATGGGAAGACAATTTTGGTGTTGACAAAAAAAGGAAAGTCTTACAGAAAAATAACAAGAACATGTGTGGTTCCACTGGCTACTTAATTGCAAAAGCCTTTTAAGAAGTAATGTATCAAATTTGTAAGGAAGAAAGAGGACTTTAAAAGTGATTAAAGAATGAATAATTGCAATAATGAATGCCTGGAAATGGAAGATAATGCAGGATTTGTTTGAAAATAAAGGAGTGAAAACTAAGTACATGTTCTAGAGATTATATATTATAAATTTTCTGCATATAAAATTTTAGAGGTAGATGTAACCTAATATTTTTATGTTTCTACTCAACATTTTCTACACAATAATAACTGAAAGCAGGGCTGTGTTTTATTTTTTGAGGAACTAGTTGCTTGAAACTAATGTTTTTCTTTTGTTTGGAACTCTTCTTTATAATAGCAGCCACAAACAACATAATTGAAAAAAAGTGTTGCAACTTTCAACTCTGTTAGGACGTCTCACGTCTACTAGAGATAAAGTCAATTCATAGTATATAAATGGGTACAAATTTCACCTTACAAGTTGGTTTTGTAAGTTGAATTAGACTTAAAATTCACTTCTTAAGACGTGAATGAATGTCTTGAAGATCTATATCAACTAGAGATAATGTCAATTTATAGTATATAAGTGAATGCAAACCTCACTTTACAAGTTGGTGTTGTAATGTTGAGTTAGACTTGTTCACTTCTTAAGAAACTCAATCACCAACACCAAATGCATTCATCATATTGTACACATCTCAACCTAATCAGGGTGTTATTTTGTTGTCAGTGACAATTAATATATTCTGACTCTACCTATTTTATTGTCTATTCCCTTTCATGCTATCATATATAAGATAAATAGAGTAGATACTTTGAAGGATAACACAAAGGTGGGGATTTGAGAAATTTTCTGCATAACTATACATGTTATTAATGATTTGCAAGTTGCTATTATCTCACTCTAGATTGGATGAAAGAGGCCAATCAGTTTCTTTCCTCATTTGGAACCAGAACATACAAAGTTCTTTTGTTCCTCATCCATCACATGACCTACAAAAACTATATGGTTTGAAGAATGGCACTAAAAAGCATTGCAAAAAGAACTCCTGTGTCATTTTCTCAGCAGAAGTGG
>Ga0123342_1009813_pt1 | contig 11255 bp, 5 predicted proteins | sample Turbeawhitnodule_FD_89960 | JGI IMG/M metagenome (GOLD analysis project Ga0123342, IMG submission 89960) | Root nodule microbial communities of legume samples collected from Mexico - Turtle bean Mexico white nodule | ecosystem: Host-associated > Plants > Roots > Nodule | place: Mexico: Nepantla... | reverse complement strand
TAGGTAGGATACTAATCATGAGATTCTATAATTATTAAATTAATTGCATATAATTGGGTACAATATCGTCAAATATTACATACAATAATTGCATATAATTTGATAATTATTATTTCCTTAATAGAAACTCTTTCTACTTAAGAGTGTAACGACACAACCACAACGACTCAATTGTGACTTGGTTCACCTGACCTTCGCCATGGGACAATTGATGCCCACTTGCAACTCACTAAGAATCAAACTCACTATAAGAAAATTTGTTACTACCTACTGATAATTATCTATGGATTTGGATCTATAGATCAATTTGGACTTACCTATGGATTATTATCCATAGATAAAATTGAGTTACCTACGAATTTTTCTATATATAATAATAAAGTAGTTTGACGAGAAAAATTCAAAGTAAAATATGTCATAGGAACTGAGTTTAACTCCATCATGCAACAAACTCTTAATAAGAATAATAAAGTTAATAATAATAGGATTAATAATAAGAATATGTAATATGTGGTACCAATTGTTATATCGAGAATTTACCATTAAGTCAAAAACTATAACTCGATCCAAAAAACTTTGTATACCCTATTGATCAATCAAGAAATTTCTTATAAAAGAAAGTCATGAGGGAATTCTTCTAAGCTATTTTGGAGTTGATAGAACTCTTACTTTTTTGAAAAAATAAATTTTATTGGTCACACATGAAAGTAGATGTTCAAAGGTTTTGCTCTAGATGCATAACTTGTCTTCAAGTTAAGTGTAAAGTAATGCCTCATTAACTCTTCATACCACTCATTTCATGCCATGTCACAAAATAGATGATACTAGTTGTATCTCAAGAGTCTTCTTGAAAGAGTTGTCATATTGTATGGTCTACCCAAGACGATAATGTTTCATAGGGATGTTATGTTCCTAAGTCATATTTGGAAATATCTTAGGAAAAGACTTGGAACTAAATTTTTGTTCTCTACCACATGCCACCTGAAACTGATGGACAAACTAAGGTAGTGAATCCAATTTATTGAGAGTAATCTTAAAAGGCAACGAGAAGTCTTGGGATGAACATCTTCCTTGCATAAAATTTGCTAATAATCGAGTAGTCCAAAAGACTACTAATGTTTCTCATTTTGAGGTTGTTTATGATTTTAACCCTACCATTCCTCTTCATTCACTTCCACTTTTGGATATAAATTCTTTATTTCATAAGGAAGGAGTGTTTATATATAAGTTTATCAAGAAGTATCATGAGAAGGTGAAAGACCATATTGAAAAACAAACAAAAATATGCTTAATACAACAACATAGGGAGATAGAAGGAAGAAATTGAGTTAGGCTTCATGTGAGAAAGGAAATGTTTCCCTCTCAAATGTAGTCAAAACTTAGTCCAAGAGAAGATGGTCCATTCCATGTCCTCTAAAAAAATTAATGATAATGCATATATACTAGATTTTACACCTGAATATGAAATTAACCCTAGTTTTAATATTTGTTATTTATCTCCTTTTGTAGGGGTTGCTAATTTTGAGAATGATTTAGATTTGAGGACTAATCCTTTTCAAGAGGAAGGGTTTGATGGAGGATCATCGGTTTAACAACACATTGCGCACTTGACAAGGTCCATGATGAAATAGAAGTTCAAGGAAGAGGACTGTCCTACTTTGGAGTGTAGACTACTAGGATTTTCTTCTTTCTTCTTACTCTTCTACAAATTGTATACATGTACATTCTTCTTTGTATTTGTAGGATTTTGTAGAGACATAAGTGGGCTAGACATGGGCCTCATTTGGATTTGATTGGACAACCAAAATATGAAGGAACCCTACAAGATTTTTGACCAAGTCATGAAGAATCATGGAAGAAACTTGAAGCATGGATGTCCCACATCCTTAGGAGCTGCTGATTTTAGGCATAATTGAGTCATTGATCTACACCCTTGGAACCTCCCATATTTTCTCTTCTTAGTCCCACATCTTTTGTAGCATTAGTTGAAAGGAGGATGGACATCTATATATATTGAACCCATTGTCTCTTGTAACACCCACCTTTTGATGAATGAGAATTAAATTGTTGAAATGCTTTCTTCTTCTTCTCGGGACTACACATGGGATTAATGTTCTCCTAAGCACTTCTTCAAGGAACCTTCTTGAAAGAGGAACAAATTTGAGTTTCTTTTTTCAGAAACTTCGTAGTTTCCAATCTTCAAGAGTCTTCTCCAACTTGGGTGATAACAGAGTTTCTAAACATCATTCTGTACATTAAGAGATTGATCATTACCAATGATCCATTTAAAACTTTGAAGAGCAACACCATACTAATCATTAATGTCAAGCCAAAAAAAGAGTACCTTTGAATTTCACCATAGAAAGGATTTGCTTTGAATCGATCCAAAGCGCAACCCGTCCTCTCCTTAAAACTTCATCAACAATGTAAAACAAAAATGGAGAAAAGGGATTCTCTTGACAAACTCCTATACCACATTTAAAATAGTCAACCAACCACCATTAATCCTTATGAAAAGAAAATTCATGTGTAAAAACAGTTTTAATCCAACTACAACCTTTCATGAAAACCAATGTTATATGAAGAAAATCCAATTAAGATTGTAAAAATCCCTTCATGTCTACATTACCACATTTCATTTTAAAAAACAAATATTCACAAAAACATATTCACGGTCTCTCTTAAACAATACAAATATTATATTCATTAATTTGTCTATCAAAACATTTGGACGAGTTAAGAACGAAAATCACAACAAATAAAAGAAAGCCAAAATGACTAATAAAAAAAAAATAAAGAATGAAAAAATTACCATTTAGTCTTTATTTTATTATTATATCATTTCCTTTAATTTGTTGTATATTTCTTCAGATACAATATCCTAAAGCATTTTTTTCACCAATTATATTAAATTAATAATAATGTTTATCAAGTGGCACTAGTTATAAATTTCTGGGCAACATATATTTCTGTTTATGATATTATATTATTTACCAAGAAGGGTCAATTCTCATAAGAAAAAATAAAATAAAAATGTCCAACATATAGTTTGGAAAATATTTAGTGAAGAAACTCAGTTCCCCCGAATGAGTGTGATCCATTGGATACGGTATATAGTAAATTAGCAGCATTTGATGAAGCCAAAATAAAGATATGGTGACAGATTTAGAGTTGTACCAGAAATTTAGGAAAGGACAGCCAAAAGGGTGCAACAGACAGAAAGGCCAGAAGTGAATAATGGCATCATATGAGATGAGGTAGGTCCCTCAACAGCAACATTTGTGCATTATAATTTGTGGTCTCTTTTATATGACAGCAACATATGAAATATCTCCCTCACTTTGATTTCAGGGACACTTGTAGAACAGCTGAACTTGACACATGCCTATCCTCAGAAGCAGATAGAAGATAAAAGTTGCTTTAACAAGCTACCAATATAATTGGTCAGGGCTGAATTCACAACTAAAGAAAAAGTAAGGAAGAATAAAGGAAGGGCAGAAAAAGATAAAGATGGCTAGCTTTATTTTGTCTTTCTAGTTTTGGATTCTACTCCAAAGTGTTCGAGTTTATCTGCACCAATGCAGGCCACTTACAGGCACAAAAGTTAAACATGAAATACACATAATACTACATGTCACCCACAACCACAAAACTTCATTTCAACGTCACCAACAACCCCAAAAACTTAATTATGAAATTCCGAATCCAAATGTTTAGAGAAATTTCTAAGTATTTTTTATAAAACAAAATTAAGAAGAAAAAATGAAATTAAAATTAATTTATGCAAACTATTTTAATTTATAGAAGAACTTATTTTCTTTTTCCTTTTTATTTTATTTTCTAGAAAAAATGAAATTTATCTGTTCAGAATACTTTCTAAATAGTAAAGCACTTGACTTTACCTTTCTTATTGGTTACTTTTTCACTCACTCATCAAAAGAGTTAGAATTACAAAGTTAAAGCTTTTACTTGATAAATTATGAAAAATATATTGGCTGAGAAGGCACGTGAAAAGTAAATGATGAAGCTAACGAATGCACCAAATTAAGCTTGTACTATGCTGGAATTGGTACGGTTAGACTTTGGCCTAAGAAACAATAATTAGAGATGAAATATAGACTACGTAAAATTTTTTGTTAAATGATTTTATTTCAAACTATATATATTAAAAGACTTTATTTAAAAAAAAATTAAAAATCATTTTAATAAATTCTCTCTCGAAAAAAAAAATTGTCTTTACCGATATTTTTGGTAGAAAATAAATTAGTAATTGAAATTAAGTTCCACAGGAGCTTAAGTTGTTTTGCCGTCGTTATACTTTCATAATATCATCCTATAATTAAGTGAAGGGCTTCTTTGATTCCTTATAAATCTAAGTGTATTCCAAAATTACACTAGTTTAAAATTGAAGTGTTATTAAATTAATTACACCAGTCATAATGGTTACATAGCATGGGAATAATTGTAGTTTATAATTTTGATGATAGTTTTACCATGTCATTGAGATTCTCTTCCCATAGTATTGGAATGTCTTCTTATTCTACTACATTATATGAAGAATGAAAAAGAATAGCTAACAAAGTGCGTTTTTCAACTTTAGCATACAAATGATAAATTATATTTTTATATTTTGTGTACTAATGGAGCCGATCAACACCGTTGTACATGTAAGCATTATACTACTCTATCTCCCGAGTCCCGCAAATCAATTAGCAACATTATTAAATAATTATTATGCAATAATCATATGGAAATCATGATTATTTGGGTTTTGGTTATATCCGTAGTCCGTACATTTTAAAGTTCAAAATTGTGATTATAATCAATAGGCAACTCTCTCACATGAAAGATGATAAAACTCTTATTCTGAGCACTCAACACTCTAATTCTTAAAACTTACTTGAATGGCAGAGTATCATCAAAGATACTTTTTTCGAGAAGATCGAAAGGACGACAAGACAAAAGATCAAGGACAAGATAACAAAATAAGGAGAGTTTCATCCCTGTAATAACATTTGAACATTTTGTATTAACAAGTTTTTATAATCAATCATACATTCTAATAATATACTTATGATTTATTTTAATATTTGGATTAGTTAATTGATCTATATACGTAATATATTCAATTTATCTAAATTACATAATTCATTAACACTACAAGAAAATCATTAAATAAAAACTAATTGTAGAGACAAAAAATAATTAGTTTCTATATTGACTAAATTAGATACTAATTTAGAGATAAAAAGAATATTGGTATCTAAATTAGTTTCTATTACTGATAAATAGTTTCTAAATTGGTATCTAAAGTTTTAGTGATACAACTCAATTAGCCAAACAAATGACCAAGGACACAAGAGAAACTTCACAAATTGATCAATCATCTCAGCATACAAGACACAACCCCATCAAACTTCAGAAGGACCTCAACATTGTTAGAATTAAAGGATTTAAATGAAGTAGCAATCAGATCAGCCAAGAAAAAATTGTTTTTAATTCATTCCAGAAAATCAATCGGTTGTTTATGTGAATCAACCGATTGTTTTTATCAGCAAATTTGTAAAAACACAGTTCAAACAGTTTTAAGGAGTGAGGAATAAAGAGATTCACACACAATGTTTATACTGGTTCACTCTTACACCAAGAGCTACATCCAGTTCCTAGAAACTCCTGGGTATTCCACTAAGTAAAGCCTTAAGCAATCTTGTATTCTTGAAAAACTTTATTCTTTTTTATAATCTGATCTCACTTAACCTTAGAGATGTAAACACCCCTTATGTAGCCTAAAAAATATCCGTTTAAGACTTTTAATCAAGGGCCAAAACAATTTAGAATCATGGAAAACAGATTTATCAGACTTAACCAATTCTGTTAAGATTTTTAAAAAACAATCGATTGAAAGCTCGATTCAACCAATTGAATTGGCTTTGACTGTGAGGTCAGCCAATTTCAGCCTTTTCAAATCCTTTTCAAAACTAGTAAGTGTAAAATAACCGATTGAAACGATAAATCAACAGGTTGTTTTTCACTACTTTGAAAAACACTTTTCTTTTGAAAGAACTTGATTGATTCAATTTTGGATTAATCTAAGAGTAAATTGACAAATTCTAATCTACCTAGAACCCATGCCCACAAGCAACAACCCAGACTTCAAGCAATCTCCATGGAATTGGAAATCTCCATGGAATTGGAGACATAAAAGCTTTAAGTTTAATACCTCAGCAAAAGAAGAACTAGACATAGGCCAGAGCATCAGATGTTCTTTCTTCTAGTCTTTTTAAAAGACGTGTTTATGTAAATAAATTGGGCTCACTTTGGGGGTCCAAATAGAAGGATAAGTTAGAGTAGGGTGTGCTTAGTAATTTAGGCTTGTGTCAAGCCCACCTTTCATGATATGTGCACCTAAGTATAGGGTTTCTTTGACCTACTTTCTAGAAAGTTTCTTACAAATGACACCCATACACCTCTATCTTGATCTCCAAGTCACTCTCTCCTATATAAAGGGTGCTTTGCCTCATGTATTGACACATTGAATTTTGAAATAGAAAGGAAACTATGCACGAGTGATTAGTGAGCTTGGTCTCCTAGTATTTTGGGTCTTATCTTAAGTGTGCAACACCTCAAGTGGCGGTTCCATCACCACTCATCTTGGAGTACCTCCTTCTCAAAGTGGCTTAACAATCTTTTTCCTCCATAAGCTTTCTTCATCCCTTCCTCTTTTTATAAAAACAAATTTTAAGATAGAATTTGTGAATCAAGAATTCCTAACTCATTTCTTAAAAAGAAGAACCTGTCCTTTGGCAAAGGCTTGGTGAAAATGTCTGCCAGTTGCCTTTCAGTTGCAATGAACTTCACCTCATAATCTCCATTGCTCACATGATCCCTTATGAAATGGTGTCGGATCTCAATATGCTTTGTTCTAGAGTGCTGAACCTGATTTTTTGTGAGATTAATAGCACTTGTGTTGTCACAAAGCAGAGGTACTTTGCTAACTTTCAACCCAAAGTCTTTTAGTTGTTGCTTGATCCACAAAATCTGAGCACAACAGCTTCCTGCAACGATGTATTCTGCTTCAGCAGTCACACAAGCTTGCTTCTTGCTATGCCAAGATATAAGACTTTAGCCAAGAAGATGACAAGTTCCATTTGTGCTTTTTCTGTCCAGTTTGCACCCTACAAAATCATAATCAGAGTATCCAACTAAATGTATAGAAGAGGGAGAGGGATACCATAACCCAACAATGATTGTGCCATATTAGCTTACCCTTCATGATAATCCACTTGTTAGCTCATTTGAGTCTGTAACATTTTTCTTGTTTTTAACCCTCATCATAAGTCCTAAAATGGAAAAATCAGATTGTCCCTACCGTAGAAAGTAAAAGAGCTTTGAAGTCAGTTTGAGAATAGGTTCTTGAATAAGTGTGGGGGTGTACCTCATTATCTGTAAGTTTATCTCCTTGGTACTGAAAAAGATAGAAAAAGAAAGAAAAAAGAGAATAAAACAATAAAAAAGAAAAAAAAATAAAAGAACACAAGTGTAGGCCGTCTAATACACAACTTAGATTGCCTGTCGCATGAAAAAACAATAAAAAAATGATGTCTTTAAAGTTGAATTCTAATGTTACGCACTTGATTTTTTTATGTATTGTTCCTTTATTTTTCTAAGGTTTTAAGCCTTTTTTTTTCCGTATTTTACCTATCTTATTTAGTCTTATTGATCTCTAATTGCATGTTTTTTAATTGTTGTAAAAATTAAAGTCTTGCTAAACATATGATGGTGTTTTTTTGAATGAGTGCTAAGTGTAAATATAAACCTAAACACTTGAGACTTGGAGAGAGTTTAATGAAAGTTCTGTCATTTTTTATTCACCCTCTAATTTCAATTACCCGCTTGTGTGATGAAATATAGGAAGTTTGATTAACATTTGTCTTGATTAATTGATTTCTTAAAATTATATCATATTTGTTATTATGGTTCATAGGATTTACTGTAAATTTTGTCATATGTTTGCACTTTATTCCTTTGATTTGTTGTGGATCTATAGAGTATTTTGCCTATAAGTGCAAAAGGATAAATATGAGGGTATTTGATGAGCATAATTTTACACACATTTAGAACCTTTAATCATAGTTGTCATGGACTAAAATCATGTATAAATTCACTAACAATAGTTTTATGATAACATTAATAATCTTTATAAAAAAATAAAAATAAGATTCATCTATCTGGGTTTATTTTGGCCTTAACTATTATTTATGATAAATCTAAATTTTTAGTCATAGTAGATGATCTAATATTACCCAAAGTAGACAACTTTACTAGATGGTCTAGTGGTTACATGGAGAAGACGATCCAATGACTCATCAACCAAGACTCAATTGAAGAAAACACCTCAACAACATCAAGTATAATGACGACAAAGGTGTAGAAAGAGTTTGATACGAATAACATAGAATAAATGATCTAATAGACGAACCGGAGGAAACGTCTACTGCTGCGAACGAACCTAATCAAGAAAAAGTTCTTGCTTCTCTATTTCAAAATGGGAAACAAAATATGAGTAGAAGAATAAGAGAATAAAATATTAAAAAAAATTAGAAACAAAAGTGGAAGCAAATCATCTACAAAAATACGAAGAAATAGAGTTCGCGATAAAACTGGAAACAAAATCCAAGAATTTAGAAAGTTGGAAACTGAGTACCTCTGACCAATACTTGAGACAAAAATTATTTCAGAGGTCCTTGAAGTAAAGAAACCTATAAAAAGATGTAAGCTTCAAGGAACAAAAATCAAGTCTTCACAGTAAAACACATTAGAAAAAAAAGCATCTTAGTTGTCCAAGGTTTCTTCTTTTCACTACAAAAAAAATCATTAAATAGAAACTGATTTCAAAGACAAAAAATAATTAATCACTATATTGACTAATTTATATACTATTTTAGAGACTAAATAATTATTGGTATCTAAATTAGTTTCTATTATTAATAAAATTTATAAACTAGTTTCTAAATTGGTATCTAATTAGCTACCAATGTTTTAACTATACCAATTAATTTAGATTCTAAGAAATAGTCTTTATAGTAACTAATTTAGAATATAAAGTGATTAGTAGTTAAAATTTTGGTAGTTATTGTTAGATACAAATTTAACAACTACTTTATAAATTTGTATTAATAATAGAAACTACTTTCGATATCAATAGATTTTTAGTTTATAAAATAGTATTTAACTTAGTCAATATAGTAACTAATTATTTTTTGTCTCTAAAATTAGTTTCTATTTAATGATTTTCTTGCAGTGTTATGTAAATTCTTAACATAACACTTGTACACTACAAGAAAATAATTAAATAGAAATCAATTTTATATAAAAAAAATAATTTGTCACTATACTGACTAAATTAGATATTATTTTAGAGACTAAAAAAATGATTGGTATCTAAATTAGTTTCTATTATTTATAAAATTTATAAACTAATTTGTAAATTGGTATCTAATTAGCTACTAAGCTTTAACCTACCAATTAATTTAGATTCTAAAATAGTATGTATGGTGACTAATTTAGAATATAAAGTAATTAATATTTTTGGTAGCTAATATTACATACCAATTTAAAAACTACTTTATAAATTTTTATTAATAATAGAAACCACTTTACATATCAATAGGTTTTTAGTTTATAAAATAATATTTAACTTAGTCAATATATATAGTAAGTAAATATTTTTTGTCTCTAAAATTAGTTTCTATTTGATGATTTTCTTGTAGTGTAATGTAAGTTCTTAACAAAGCACCTAACACTACAAGAAAATCATTAAATAGAAATCAATTTTATAGACAAAAAATAATTAGTTATGATATTGACTAAATTAGACACTATTTTGTATTGTTTTTCTTAGGTTTTTTACATATGAGTTTTGGTCTAGTCTCCATATTTGCTTGTATTTTCTTTCTTCTTTTTTTTTCTTTTTTTAATAATACTTTTTTTTTACGTGGTGACAGATGATTGTTGATACTTGAGGTGCAAACTAGCTTATATGTCAAGTTTCATAGCGATGCCTAACATCATTATTTTATAAAAAAAAATAGATACTATTTTGTAGACTAAACCAATTATTAGTATCTGAAGTAGTTTTTATCATTAATAAAATTTATAAACTAGTTTCTAAATTGGTATCTAATTAACTTCCAAGGTTTTAACTTCCAACTTTAGAATATAAATTAATTGGTAGCTAAAACATTAGTAGCTAATTAGATACTAATTTATGAATTAGTTTATAAATTTTATTAATAATAAAAATTACTCTATATACCAATAATTTTTGTAGTCTCTAAAGTAGTATCTAATTTAATCAATATAGTAACTAATTATTATTTTTTTTAATATAAAATTAGTTCCTATTTAATTATTTTTTCCAAGCAAACAAAATTTCTTTGACTTTTTTATTCTATGGTAGACCTAGAGTTATCTCCACCTATTATAGAAAACCTTTTCATAATATAGCTAACTTATATATATATATATATATATATATATATATATATATATATGTTTCTGCTAGGGAGATGAGACCTAGAGAACTATTGAAGTCTTCTTCTCCTTCCTTCGGTCGGTCAGATGACTAGGTGGTGAACTGAGATTCTTCTCGTCCTCCTGCTTTTCCTTCGGCACTCGGTCAACACCGGATGGTGGGGGTACCTGCGAAGGCACTCCGACGCTCAAGTCAGTAAAGCGGGTGGTCAGCTCTCAAGTAGGTGAACAGTAATAAATGACATACCTTACTCCTTGGGATGCGTGCTATTTATATTATTCTAGTGGCCCTACCTTGTTGGGCCCGTTTATCGAGGTGGATACCTCTTAGGTTTGCATTACCTAATTCTTAATGATAGATTAACTTCACTGATCTTGGTTTGAGCGTTAATTGTGATAGGGGTCGATCGTCGGCCAAGTCATCATGGCATGGGTTGGCCCTCGGTCAAATCCCACTGGTCTCGGTCGTCTCGACCAAGCCTTCTAAGGTCTCGGCCAAGTGGACCTCGGTCTCGGCCAGGTAGGTCATCGACCTCGTCATCCGGCCAAATCTCTTAAGCCCCAGCCAGGTTCCCCCGGTCTCGGTCAAGCGGACTCGGCCTCGGGCAGCCAGGTGAACCTCGGCCTCGCCTAGTACAATATATATATATATATATATATATATATATATATATATATATATATATATATATATATATATATATATATATATATATATATAT
>Ga0123342_1009812_pt1 | contig 11255 bp, 3 predicted proteins | sample Turbeawhitnodule_FD_89960 | JGI IMG/M metagenome (GOLD analysis project Ga0123342, IMG submission 89960) | Root nodule microbial communities of legume samples collected from Mexico - Turtle bean Mexico white nodule | ecosystem: Host-associated > Plants > Roots > Nodule | place: Mexico: Nepantla... | reverse complement strand
TTAATTCTTCAACTTTATATACCATTTTCTTAAATAAAATAAAATAAAATTTTGATATTATAATTAAAATAAAAATTTTAACTATATATTTTTATTTCCAAAAACATTAATTGTCATTTCTTTAAAAAAAAATCAACTCAACTTGTCAACTGAATTGCCAATCCAGTATCCAATTTTATTTAAACTGAAGTTGTCAACCGAGTTAGAAACTTTAATTAAAAAATAAAAAGTAGATAAATTAACAAATTTAATTGATGTTGCCTACACCATTGACAACTTTGATCAAGAATTGCCCATTTCTGTAATTTTTTCTGCTTTTGCCCATTTACGTAAATATGAAAAAAGAATGCAACATTTTGGTAAAAAACCTGTAAGTTTCATATATCTCTCCTGCTACCTACAACAGATAAACAGATGGCTTACTGTTTCTCACTGGATTCATACATGACACACATTCTACTACCCACAATTACTACTCTATTATGCAGTTTATTGCATGCTGCTACTCTATTAAGAATCACTCTCCATGCATGCAAGATGTTGTGTGGATGGAAGAACGATTAATTTTCACAATAAATCGTACAGCTTAGAGTCTTCCTCCCTGGTTTGAGCCTGTTATTCCTACATGCTGTGTATTCTTTTGCTTCTTTATGGTTCCACACCTACTAGTCCTTTTTAGTATTATATTGGTATTTAGTCAAATATCCTGTTAAAAGAGAATGTAATTTATTTAAAGTCGGTTATAAGTTCTATTAATTATTAATAAAATCATTCAATAAACTATCCAAAATCTTAACAAAGAAATAAAGGGATATCTACTTGTGTTAGTTGAGAAAAATACAAACTTTAAAATTAGATAATATTACTTAAGATCCAGACGATGGAAGAAAACTAACTAGAGCCTATAAAATACATCTCTCAATATAAGTAAGGGGATTCAACTTGAATGATTTGGTTTGAAATCATTTAAACTTTGAACCATGACATCCATCGTGGGGCAAGGTAAAACATTTTCTGCCCCCACAAGACAACATTGTCGTCATTCGTGTCCCTTCAGGCCATGAATAACTAAATTTTCAATCATAGCAAAATCAAAAGAACCTCCTCCTTTACTCCTTCGATACTTTGCTGAGAAGTCTTCCTCCGATGATTTCGCTCTGAAAAGTCTTAGCATATTGGTAACTGCCACCATTGCAAATAATGAAAGGAAAATAGAAGCATAAAGAGGATAGTAGAGAGAAAGTACTTCAAAATTTATCGAATTCCACTTTAAAAACACATTTTTGTTTTAAAACAGTGAGAGGGTAAGAGCAAGGAAGAGGGCAAGAACGAAAGTGTTTTACTTATTGCAATGCTCGATTTTGACATCGTCATTTTCGTTGAGAGCATTGATCTTTCAGGATATGGTTACCAAATGTTGACTAAGCTCAACCTCAACCATAGTTCAACTGTTGAATTTTTACTGATCAATTGTGCTCTTAGGTTGACTAGTTGAATTTTTGTTGATCAGTTGCGCCCTTAACTTGGATAGTTGAATTTTGCTGATTAGATACACCACTAGATTGACGGGTAGAATTTTTGTTGATCAATTGCACCCCAAGTCAACTGATTCAATTTTTGTTGATCAATCATGCCCTCAACTCGGCTGGTTGAATTTTGTTGATCATTTGTCCCCATAACCTGACCTGTCCAATTTTGCTAATTAGTTGCATCATCAACCAGCTCGACTAGTTAAATGTTATTGAGCATCCGCTTTTTGAATTTTTTCTTATCAGTTGCGCTTGCAGGTTGACTGGTTGAATTTTGCTTATCCGCCGCACCCCAAGATTGACTAGTTGAATTTTTTTCTTATCAATATTAGATTATGAATACATCAACAATTATAAAAAAAATAATTCACATATCGATATATTTAAATTTTGGGTTAAATATGTTTATTGTTCATGTACTGTAGGACGAAATTGGTTTTCTTTCCGGTCCAAACTTTAGACCATTTAGGTGCTTGTAGTATGGAAATTATTGGAATGAGTTCTTTTGTATGTGGAATTGATTGAATTTGAGGTTCCATTTCATCAACCCATTGGAAGTAGTTATAATGGGCATCAATAGGCAATCAAAACAACAACGATTTTTGAAAAAAAAAAATCAACAATCTATGAAAAATTAACAATCATTTCATGTATAAAATGTCTCATTCCAATCATTTTCGTACTAAGGTACTTGGATGGTTTAAAGTTTAAACCAGGAACGAAAATCAATATTGTATTATAGTACAGAGACGAAAAACATATTTAACCCAAAATTTAAATATATAGATATGTGAATTATTTTTTATAATTTTTGATGCATTCATAATTATTCATAATCTAATATTTATAAATAAATTATATAATCTTATAGTTAAAAGTTATAATTAATTTATTATATTATTTAAATGAGTATAACTATATTATAAGTAAAATAAAACAACTTTTAAAAAACATATTTATGTGTATTTGCAGTTAATTAATTCTAAGTATACGATATTATGTTTAATTTTTATAAAAAATTGTTGGATATGATTCTTTATTTTCGATTTATTTTTGTTATTCATGTTGTTTTGTAATACAATTTTATTCTCTAAAATGTATATGATGCTTGAAATATAAGATGTGAACTTACTTGAAATGTTATATTTCCATAATAATTCTTTTATAGAGTGATACCTTTTATATAAAAAAAAAAATAAGATTCAAACTAAGCCATCTAATAAAGGAAAAGTAAATTTAAAAAACTAAAAAAAAAATATTTGATTTTAATTATTTTTCTATTTTTATAAAAAACTGTATTTCTAAATTTAATTTGATTTTACCATCACTTGGTTGCTGTGGTGTAGTGGTTATTACGTTAGTCTTACACACTAAAGGTCCCCAGTTCGATCCTGGGCAGCAACAATCTCCAATGACTGTACTACTCTTGTGGAGTTGTTTTATTTTTTTAATTTTTTTTACTCATAAAATAAAACCATCTGGAATTATATTTTTTTTTACTGATAAAAAAAAGCCATTTGGCATTTCAACACGGTGAGAAAATGAATTCTAACTTTTTTATTATCCTTTTGGTTATTAGATTTTTATACATCTTAGACTTTGTTATTATAGTATGAGTTAAACCAAATCCATACCAATAGAATCATCTACATATATACACATGACTATCTTAATCCTCAAATAACAATTAATATGATCTCACTCCAATGTTTCACTTAATTTAATTCATTATGTGTTGAAAAAAACAATTATTTATACATTCATTATCAGAAAAAGAAAAGTATTAGTGGTTTGTTTGTCTAACTTATATGCACTAATGTTTTATTTAAATTAGGGAATAAATTTAAAGAAGCCAATGTAAAGAGAAAGTATGAGAAAAGTAAATGTTGTGTGGATTATGATAAATAAAGTTGAAAATGAAAATAAAAATGAAAATTTGTGAATTGTTTGATAGATATAATATTTTTTTTAAATTATAAAATAATATATACAATAATTAATTTACTTATATTATTATAAATTATTTTTAACTAAATAAAAGATAATAATTTTAATTTTACTATTGTTGCTATTATTTAATTTTATTGAATTTTATCATTATTAATTATTATTTATATTTTTTAATTATTTAATTATAGTTATTATTTCATAAATTTATTATTAATATTTTTATTTTTATTATCATTTTATATATTCATTAATATTTTAATAATTATTATTTATATTATATTATATTATATAATTAATACTTATTTTATTATAATGTAAATATAAATATGAATGAATTAATAATATAAAAATAATATATATATATATATATATATATATTTATTAATATGTGTATTTAATATACATTTTTAAGGTTGATTTTCCATAAATCTTTATATATGTGAAGAAAATAGTTTGAAACTTTTTTTATGTATTTTATTTTTATTAAGGCAGACAGTCTTGACATCCTTAATATTAGTTTCTTTAATTTGGTTTTACTGGGAAAATGGATATGACGTCCGAGTCAGATTAAGGGAGGGCTCTGGAAGGACATTCTAAAGTCTAAATATGGTGGGTGAAGAAACCTCAAAGAGCAACGAATTCGCAATTATGAGTCACTTTGGTAGAGAAATTTGAAGGAGGTTTGGAAACAGAAAGTTTGGGAAGTGTCCTTTGAAGATCGTTTTAGGTGGAAGCTTGGAAACGGGAAGTAGTTACTTTTTTGGGAAGATATATGGTTGGGTACTGGTAGCTTGAAAAGGACTTTCCCAAGGTTTTTCTCATTGTTAGTAATCAAAGACGTTATGCTTTCTATTTATTGGGATTGGGTTAATAATGTTTGAAGTGAGACTTGGCTTGGAGAAGAGGTATTTTCTTTTGGGAAATGGAATAGGTTAGTCAGCTTATGGGGGTTGTGCAATTTTTGAACCCTCTCATGATATTGAGGATAAATGGGTCTGAAAGGATGGAGGTAACATTGATTATTCAGTTAACTTTGTGTATGATTTTTTTAAGGGTTCGGTAGAGGGGGACTCCTCGAATTTGTATAACATATTTTGGAAGATTAAGGCTTTGCTTTCTGCTAAGATCATTGCTTAGAGGGTTATGGAGAATAAGATTGCTACTAAGGTCAATCTGACGAGATGTGGGGTTGCGGAGGACATTTGCTTTGTTGTTTTTGTGGGAGAAAGAGAAGACTACTAGCCCTTTGTTTTTTGAATGCATAATAATTTGGCTTGCGTGGAACCATTGCTATGATTAGGTAGGATTGAAGTCGGCAGATCATCTTGAGCCTACCTCATATTTCTTGCATTTTAACTTGTTTGGTGTTCCCACTACCGCTAATTTAGCTTTTGGAAATATTAGGATTGTTTTGGTGAGTGAGATTTGACGTTTATTTAGAATATTGGAGACTTTTAACTCAAAATGTATAACTATTGAATCACCTCTGAAGTGATTCACATTTATTTATTTTTTCTTACCTATTAAAAAAAGAGTTTTATTGGCCACTATTACAAATAGAACAACCTTGTGTCTCATACTTTAAAAAGATTTGATTTGTGAACTGATAACTTGGGATAAACCCACAAAGACTTCAAGATTTTAGTTCTTTTATAACACTAGTAAAATCAATGAATATAAAATGTGAATGAGTTAAAATTTAAATTAGTGAAAAAAATTAAAAAAATAAATCTGACTAAGTACAACTGTGACAATGAGCAGTGGAGCCTGTTTTAAAGGAGAAACTGATTTAATTGGTAACAAAAGTGCTTCATAGCTTTATTTGGATCATCTCTATCATTCAGTCACAAGAAGAAACAATAGATAGGTAGTTTTTGAAAAGGGATAGGTTGGGAACTTACACCATGCTAATTTGCCTTCTTCTATAGTCTCTTTTGGAGCATAAATATATATACCTTCAAATGTTTCTTTCCTTAATTGAAGATGATATAATTAATACACTCTAAACAAATAAAACATGGTATATAGAGACATTACTTTTAAAACCGGCTGAGATAACATTGTTATTGGATCCATTACTACATTTGAGATATTGTTTTTTTAGAAATTAAATTTTTATCACAATTATATCTTTAAAAGACGTCTCAAAGAGTTAAAAGAAAAATGTATATATAAATTGTCATTGATATTGACTCTTACACAATGTAAAACTATATTGAACATAACAGAACACAATATATTATCTTTTGATTTTTAAGAGTATTAGTGAATCTAAATAGGCCGACTATCTCTAATGTATAAAGAGTGAAACACTTTTAAATATTCCATATTTATTTATTTAATTTTTTGCCAATATAATTATGCCAAGAAGAAAGAAAATGCTTACCACTCATGTTCTCTTTCTCGTTTTCCTTTTCTGTCTTTAATAGCAAGACTCACATAAACGAAATGATCTCATCAAATTTAGATCTTAATTAGGTTTAAGCAATTCTCCTATTTTTCTTTTTGAATGATCCTTTAACACTACAACATGACAGACCTGTTAAGAAAAGTCAATTTGAACTGTCATCATGGTACAGAAGCAAGACAACTCATTAGTCTTAACAGTTTTTGTCAGTGTTATCAATCTTCAAATTTTCAAACTCCATTTGCTCTTTAAATTCAGCAACATAAAATGTATACTTGAAAATATAATTTAATGAAATTTAGAGACAAAAATAGAGACAAATTTTAGTAGTAACAGGCGAAAATAAAAATGTTAGACAAAATATAAGTTTATATTTGGATAAATATCAACGTACTGAAGATTTTTATACAATATAAAAATTAAAATATCTCTAAAATATCTTATTTTATTTTATTTATTTATTATTAAAAAATATTATAGACGGACACAGTCTGTCTCTAAGTATTATTTTTATTTTAATAAAATCTATTTGTAAATATCACCTTTAATCATTCATCTCAATTTTCAAGTCTTTTACAATTTTGAAGTATATTTGCAATAAATGTAATGGCTCTGTATTATTTATAATATAATACAATACAATTAATGGAAAACTATGTACAAGCCTTAATGAGAATATAAAAAATAAAAATAAAAATACAAACATTAGCAATGGATGAAAATAAATTATATTATATAGGAGTGTATATACATTATTTTAAACTTTTAATTAATTTTAAAATTTATTTTTTTAAATATTAATAAATTAATAATGTGTTTGCTCTTTAAATTTTATACTAAGTATTATATTTTTTAAAATTTATATTCACAAATTATTTTCATACATTAAAAAATATATTTTTTATGGTCATATGAATTTATCTTATGCTTAGCACTTAAGTATATAAACTAAACCGTATATCGTAAAACCATACTGAGCAAGTGTAGTAATGTATTATTTAATACAATGTAGTAATTATGTAAACATTAAATATTATTATTTAATGCATTTACTAAATGTAATAATTAATTAATTTTGAAAATATTATTGAATATAGTATTAATGAAACATAACATACTAAAAAAAAAATCATGTCATAGAAACCAATTTTAGTGACAAAAAATAATTAGTTGCTATAGTGACTAAATTAGAGACCATTTTAAGTATTAAATAAATTTTTGGTTTCTAAATTAGTTTTTATTATTGTTAAATGGTTTCTAAATTGGTATCTAAGTAGCAAAAAAAGTTTTTGCTACCAAATTTAGAATCTAAATAATTAGTAGTTTAAACCTTTTAATTTCTAAAAATTGGATTCTATTTGATGATTTTCTTGTAGTGACATATTTATTAAACTTAACAAAGATAATATATGTTTAATAAATATATTACTTTTCATATCAATTTCTACATATTTATTATTATTAAATAGAAACTATTAACTAAGATATAAATAATTTTAAAATTCATGTAACCATTCTATTTTTAGTTGTGTAATTCAAAAAGGAAAATAAATGTATTTTACAATTATAATTTATTATTAAAGTTTTAGATATTTTAATTAATATTTTTCATATAATTTTTACTTAATTATGTTACATAATAATTTATCCTTTAATTTATATTCTTATTTACTACTTAAAATAAAATAAATATTTATTTTATTAAAAATATAGGTTAAGTTTAAGATGGCATGAATTGAATTATGAGTTTTTTCATAATAGGATGAACAATTTTGACTATTAAATTAGATTTTCAGTATTAAGAGTTCTTTAAGTATGTAATAAATAATATACCAATTGAAAAGATATGAAAGAATAAGAGAAACACATTACACAAGAGTTACACTCAATTTATTATACTTTCAAATTTTGCAAATATTCCTAAAAAACACACACACGCCAAGTTCTTCTACTTGCACCGCTAAAATCCTATCACGAGTGATAACCAACAACTGAGAAAAAACAATCAAAATAATATAAGAATAAAATCACCTGAAAAGTTTAAACACAATTAAAATACAGAATAAAGGTGATCATAGAATAAACTATTTTTAACAAAGGATTTGAATCATAAGAATAAAACAAGATAGGCGTTAATTTTCTCAAGCTTATCTTGTTTTAGACTAATTTCGTGTGTAATTTTTGTTAAGGAAGAGAGAGATACACCAATGTGCAACCGTGGCCTAAATTTAGTTATGAATATTTTGGAACATAAAAACCCTCCCCTCAGCACTTTTCTTCGTGTAGCATGTTTTAAACGTTAAAATCGTAACCTATGATAATCTACTCCATTGAGTGATTTATAATGGTGGAAACCTTTGTCTTATGTGTGGTTTGTAAAGGTGTGTGAATCATCTTTTCTTTATATGCAAAGTGGCTTTCAAAGTGTGATATTTGACTTATGCATGATTTGGTAGGTCTTTTGTACATTATGATAGAGTTGAACAACACTTTGAACAAATAGACATTACAGACACTAATAGTTCGGGGAATAGCATGTGAAGGTGTATGTGGGTGACTGTTATCTGGAGAATTTGGAATCATATGAATAGAGTAATCTTTAATGAGGCAGTGGTAGACTAGGTAGAAACATGAGTAAGTTTTAAATTTTCTAAGGCGGATTTCTCATACTCTAATTGGTGCATTAATTTTTCTTAATGTATAAACTCAATTCACTGAGAGTCTATTTTCATTAACTACATATATTTGAATGAATGGCCTGTGGATGTGAGGACATCTAAAAGGGTTGCCCGCATGGAAAATCTCTATTTTTGATGAAAGTGGGTTGACAAAACAACTCTCAGACTTTTGAGTTGCATGTAAACATATAGACTTTGAGGAAAAAAAACATTGTAATTGCTATGTACATAATGTGTTGTTATAGATGCAGAAATAAAAACAAGTTAATATAACTTTTTGATACCAATATTCTCATACTTGGATAGAGGTTTTTTATATGGATTGGAATACTTCAGTACTCTCATTTATATTATTTTTTTATTGTTGATTAAAAAAAATTAAAGTCTAAATTTGAAGTTATTAATTGTTTTAATTAATTAAAATAAATAAATATGTGATTTTAACTTGTTTTAATCTATTAAAAGAGACAAACTCACAATTTTTAGGTTTAAATTATTTTAATTGATTAAATATGTAAAATAGAAAAAGAAAAACTTAAAAATACAATCAAGAAAGAAGGTGAATTGATTTAAAAATGATTTTTTTTTAATTTTAAAGAAATTTTTTCTTAAACAGTTGATGTTGAAGAAAAATTAAGTAGAATATACAATGATAATGAGTTTGACTCTCTCAAATTTACATCTCCAGTAAATTCAGACAATCTAAGTTAGATCTTTTTACTAAAATCTTGAATTATTTGCAAAAACATCTATCCAATTAGAATAAGAAAACTAAAAACATTAGTTGAAACCCACTTTAAGAAGTTTTACTATACATAAAGAATTGTATTATATAAAAGTATTATAGAAGAATTTCTAGATCATAACATACTCTTTATTTTGAAAACATGAAGAATAGTGTATTTAAAAGAGAAAACTTCCTTTTTTAAAAGAATTTTATTATAATTCACTCGTATAATCGATTATATAATTAAATATAATCAATTATTATGTTTTTCCATGTAACTTAAGAAAATATTTTTAAAATAATTTCATCGATTATTATTAAACGCAATTAATTATTTTAAAAAGATTGAGTTTTTCACACATAATCGGTTATTTTCTATAATAATTTATTATATGTGAAACATGTAAAAATTATTTTTAACTAAAATAATTAATTATTTTTTAACATGATCAATTATTATGTTAAGAGAAAGCATTTTTAAATGTAAATTAGGTCAAAATTATCTTAGAGATAGATTCATATTTTATATTTTAATCATACTAAAATGATAATTAGCAATGAAAAAAAAAATTATCAACAAGAGATGCAAATATCATCCCTAATCATTACCAAATAACACATCATGTTTTAAACTAACAAAATAGTCATTTTAAAAATTAGCAAATTTAAGAACATATTTAACAAATAATTAAAATCCATTTTAATGGGTTAAAATGTAACCTAAAACTAAAAAGTACTTCAAAACACATTTAAAGGCTTTAACTCACTGCTCAAATAAATAAAAAACTTATATCATAATTAAAACTACAAATTACAACCTAGAATCAACATCAACATTCAACATTTATATAAGTGTTACCATACATATTCTATTCTGATTAGAAATATTAAATCTTAAAACTTTAAAGAATTAAATCTTTAGACATCAAGCTTTTATATTATATTAACATATAATTGAATTTGGTTTCAACTTTAAAATAAATAAAAAAACTTAATTATATTGAATAAAGATTATTCAATAACTAGAATGGTAACTTGTTCATTATATAAAGCAAATCTTTATATTAAATAGTCAAATTTCTTACAGGGATAAATGTTTATATATATATATATATTACAATTAGAAACTTATACTAAATATATTTTAGATTAATTGCAATGGACAATTTAAATTGCAATGTGTTAATTTTAGTGATGAGAAAGTTCTTTTAAAGTTATTAAAATTTAATTTGAAGTTAGAGATAAATATTAAGGATGAATTTGGATTTCATTTACAAGTACTCAAATCAAATTGATTTTAATCTTTATATATTTTTCTTTTGTCCAATTATCTTCGTTCTTCTCTATACTCATGAAATTAACACAAATTTGATAATAAATCGTTCTTATTCAAATTAAAATCATAAAATATATAAAAAGGTATACATTCATAAATTATGAGTTATTTTATATTTATTTTAACAACTAATACTCATAAGTATATATATTTTAATATGAAATATTACTGAAATTTGGCACTTATCAACACTTTACAAATCTTTTGATTTAGGATTCTATTGGACTTTACAAACATTTTGATTTAGGATTCTATTTTTTTGGTTGCTTGTTGCTTTAATTAATTTATATGTAAATTTTAATTGTACATGTACATGAAACATGTATTTTATGTAATTTTGATATTTTCTAATTGTTTTAAAATATAAATGTATGTGTGATTGAATGGTATATTGATGTGTTGTTGGTAGGGGAGTTGTTGCAGACAACGAGTTGTTGGTAGGGGAGTTCTCTGAAGAAGAAATTAGGACTGCGGTTTGGAATTGTGAAAGTTCTAAGAGCCCTGGCCTGATGGATTTAATTTTGGTTTCATAAAGTTTTGTTGGGAAATTTTAAGGATGGATGTGATGTCAGCGGTGAAGGATTTTGCGACAAAGAGCCATTGGCCTAGAGGTTCAAACGCTTCTTTC
>Ga0123342_1009811_pt1 | contig 11255 bp, 2 predicted proteins | sample Turbeawhitnodule_FD_89960 | JGI IMG/M metagenome (GOLD analysis project Ga0123342, IMG submission 89960) | Root nodule microbial communities of legume samples collected from Mexico - Turtle bean Mexico white nodule | ecosystem: Host-associated > Plants > Roots > Nodule | place: Mexico: Nepantla... | reverse complement strand
TGTGGTCTATATGAATGATGAAATTGATATTGAAATTTTATATGACAACATTTAAAGAAATGTTTATAAATGATTTGTTTGATTGGTTCTTTTTGCAAAAAAAATAGATAAGATATGAAATTTATTTTCACTAGCTTACCCTTGCTTTTCTTGTTGTGTTTGAACTGCGATGACTGTACTACGTACACGAGCAAATGATATTACTGGTGTAGGAGGGTCTGAAGAGCTTTAGGTGTTGACTTTGAAACTTATATTGTAAATATTTATATTTCTATATGTCCTAATCATGTATTAGAAATGTTTTGAAAAACTCTAATTTTGTACGTAGAACATTTAAAATAGTTAGATGTATTTTCGGGGTGAGAAATTAAGAGAGAAGGGAGAGGAGAGAAGTTGGTAGAGAAAGAAAGGGAGATAAGGAAGAAAGGAAAAAAAATGTGTGCAAGGGTTCTGTTTTGTTTTTAAAAAAGTTACATTGTTATAGTATTGACACAAATAATGTCATAAAATACACGAAGACAACAATTTAACCAAACTTATAACATAACTATTAAAGAAAAAAAATAGTAGGAAAGTTAAAATGGTAAAATGGTAAAATTAAAATATTCTATCCAAATGGTAAAATTAAAATGCAATATATACATCTAAATTATCTTTCTAAACAAAACATTGGAAAGTTAAATAATTTAAAATTAAATTAAATCAAACTTAATGTATTTAAATTTGTTGAAAATTATAAAGTTTCCTATCCAAATATAAAGATTTCAAACTAAATACATCCTAAATAATGTTTGAAATATTTCTGTAATTAATTGTTTCAAATGCAAAATCAAATTGTTGGAGATCCCACATCGACTAGAGATTAGAGCCTTTCATTGTATATAAGTGGGTGCAAACCTCACCCCATGAGCTGATTTTATAGGGTTGAGTTAGGCTTAAAGTCCAACAAATACTCGCGGCCCGATAGCGGGTGGCACGATAGGCCCAACAAATACTCGTTAGGATAGGCTCGAAATGGCTCTGATACCATATTACGAAGTGGACTTTAAGCTTTGGTTGGATTCAATTTTTATCTCTATAAAATTGTTAAATACTTTTAATAAAAATTTATCAAATAAAGTAAATTCATACGAATAAGTTTTTGATTTTGACAAACTTATCTACGAGTATATCAAAAAAAAATAAAACTAAATACTTTTTTATAAATTAAAATTTATTGTAAGAAATTTTTAAATATCAACTAATTTATAGAAAAAAAATATTAATTATTATATAGAGGAAGTTAGATAATGTTTTATAAAATAAAAAATTATTTATATTTAAAGTACAATTTTTATTATTAAGAAAATTTATAAAAAAAAAATTAAATTAGTATCTAACATTTTTACTTAGTTTTTATTTTATATTTTAAATTAGTTTCTAATTAAATTAGTAATTTTTATTATTTTAGAGATTAATAAATTAATTTCTAAAATTGATTTTTTTTTCTTGTGGTGATTAATTTGTATATAAAATTAAAAAAAAATTGAAGAAATTATAGGATAGGAATTCTATAACATGTGCTTAAATTAATTTTAATTTATATAAAAATATTTTTTATTAGTTTCTTATACAATAATAATAGTTTAATATATTTTTGAATTATATATACGTATTTATTTAATATTTATAATGACTAATTATTTAATATTTATTAATATAATATGTGATCACATTATAAAGGATATTTTACAGAATATGCAGTTAAATATTATATTCATTAACATATATAATTAAATAAAATATATAGTTAAATTAAACAATGTGGTTAAATATTATATTTAATAAAAATAAGTGATACATCATTGTTATATATATTATGTTTATAGGAATAATTGACCTCCCAACAATACTTTGAACATACTATATATTTAAAGTAAAATAATCAATATTCATACAAACTTAAAGTCTATTTCATTTAATATTTTTCTTTGAATTGAATAAATTTATTTTAATATATTTTCTTGTATCTTTCAAACTCCATTTAATATCTTTCATTTGAAGACATTAATGCAAAAACTAAGAAAACAACAAGCACAAAAATAAAAATAAAAATGTAAGTACAGTGGTTAGAGTAAAAATTCTTTATCACTCTCCTAATTGTTTTCCACTCGAAAGTGTTTAGGTTTTTTCACTTGAAAAGATCCATATAGTTTTGAAATGATTGGTGAGTTCACTCAAATGCTTGAAGGTCTTAAATAATATGAGAAATTTTTTAAAGATATCAAATCATGCAATCATACCTGCAAATGAAATAGGAACAAATTACGTAAACTTTAAAAGAGACAGAACTACAAGACAAAAAGGAAGAGAAATTTTAAACAAAAACTAGAAAAAGTAAAGAATGGAAGCTAAACCAAAAGAGATAGGAATGAGACATATGGTTCAAAATTATACAAAAGAAGAAAGCTAGAAGAAGACATCCAAAACGAGTGAAAAGCATATAGTATTTTAAAAGTATTCATGTCATAATCAATTAAATCAAACAATTTCATTAAATAACATCTCTACAAGAGAAATTGAAATTTGGGATCACGTCCCATCCACATTAAGATCTTCTAGCCTTTTGTGCTATTAAAAGTTAAAGTTAGTTTTTCTTACCTTAATTGTTTGCTTTCCAAGCAACCTCTAAAATTTTAGCTTCTCAATTTAGATAAGCTTCAAGATATAAGGGCCTAATGCAAATTATCCAAACAAAACAGAAATTGAATATATAGTAGAATAAGTTAAAAGGATTAATTTTCTCAACCGAACCCACCAAGATTGATGACTAAATCCTAAGAAAAAATAGAGAATAAAGAATCTTTAGAGCAAATATGAACTTACTCTATTTAATAATTTATTCGGATAGAAATGTTCCATAACTCTTCGGTTACAACGTGGTGCAATCAAATTTTACAATAGATGATGTATGGATTGAGAAGTCAAGAGACAAGGAAGAGAGTTGGAGAGAAAAAGGAAAGAAAAAGGTACCGAGAGTTATGACTAAAATTTTTATAGCTAATATTAGATACCAAATTAAAAACAAGTTTATAAACTTTTTATTAATAATAAAAACTATTTTAGATACCGAAATTTTTAATTTACAAAATATTATATAACTTAATTAATATAATAACTAATTATTTTTTATTTTTAAAATTAGTTGATATGTAGTGATTTTCTTGTAATGATATTTGTGTAAAATTAATTATTATTTAATAATTTTATTTTCTTGTAATTATACTAATGACGAGCCAACAAATAGGTTTATGTTGTCAATTGATTATAAATTAAATTTTATATAACTTTAAAATTAATTTTTACCAAAATAACTTATTATATAGAAAAAGTTTGTGATCAATGTCCCTATAAATATAATGTACTGTTATTTATTCCTAAAATAAAAATAAAAATACATTTAAAAATTAACAAGTTAAATAAGTTATTAAATAGTTTTTTTTTTGTACTGAAATAGGTTTCTCATTTAAAACTAATCTCTTTTGAAATGGAAAAAATAATATAATCTCTTTTCTTAATTACTATATACGTACCAATAAACTTAATACGAAACAAAATATTTTGACTGAAGTTTGATTATAGTATCTATCTAATCTTCGAGGGAAAATAATCTTTGTTTGATGGGAATACTGTATTTTAAAACATTAAATTTTTTATTAACTATTTTTTACTTATATTATGTTAAATTAAAATGTGTATATATATTTTTTATAATTAAAATTTTAAAAAGACATAAAACTATAAGGATAACAAATAAATTTAAACCAAATTTTTTTAAAAAAAAACTAACGAAGTATGACTCAAAATTAAAAATATCACAAGTATAAAAAACACATCCAAATAATTTGATCTTATTAATTCATGAAATTAAGAAATGTGGTCAATTTTAAAAGTAACCGGATGTAGGTGGTATACTTTGTTCATGGGTAAAGAAATTGGAAGGATCAACACTTGTCTTCACACGCACTAATCTATCAAAATTTTCCTTGAAGAACTTGACTCCATATATGCTAGCCTCTTTCAAGCTTCTTGAATTACTTGGATGTTTGGCACCAATATCAATATCCCTATAATTCATAAATGCTTCCCTTGGAGACCTTGAAACAAAAGGGGTCATAAACTCATAAAACGACCTCGAATAGTTCATGTAACGATTATTGGCTTCAACACCATCTTCACTCCAGGACACATAGTACTGGATCAGGAACAAGTTCCCTTTCCTGTGAGGAAAAGGGGTTGCAGCTGGTGAAATTTCCTCCATTCTCCCTCCATAAGGGTTCCACTGCATCCAAATGTTGTTATATTTAGTCATCAAATCCCATATATCTTTTAAGGCCGTTTTTGGGATGGGGGTTTTCACATAATCTGACTTGCTCTTAAAGTACATTGCAGTTGGCTCTTTAGAAGTTGGTAGCAAAGTTTCGATAGAGGTATCATTTGGAAGATTAGACCAAAAAGTGGTGGAATTAACCCAAGGCATTTCTTTGCAATCACTTTGTTTCAAACCTAATTCAGGGAAGACCTCATTCACCAAAGGAACAAGCCTTTCAATTGGGCCTAAAAATTGGCCAATGAAAGAGACTATCATTGTTCCATTCACCACATCAGCCTGTGCTCGTATGAAAAGATCTCGGTCTAGTTTTGGTGCAACTAATTGCCATTTGTAAGCAACATCAATTGCATCTTCTTTCACAGATTTTTTGACATTGAACACGGTCACTTGTGGGGGTACTGGGACCAGTTGGATCCTCCATGCAACAATGACACCAAAACTGGCCCCACCACCTCCTCTTATGGCCCAAAAGAGATCTTCCCCCATTGACTTCCTATCTTGGACAAAACCATTGGCATTGACCAATTTGGCATCAATGATGTTATCAATAGAAAGACCATATTTTCTCATCAAATTGCCATAACCACCACTAGAAAAGTGGCCACCAATACCCACAGTGGGACACACCCCTGCTGGGAAGGCATGCACGTTGCTTTTCTTTGCTATTTGGTAATAAAGTTGACCAAGTGTGGCTTCAGCCTGAACCCATGTTGTGCTACTCTCTATGTCCACATCAACTGATTGAAGAGGAAACATGTCAAGAATGACATACGGCACGTCTGAGACATATGAAAGACCTTCATAGTCATGGCCACCACTTCGGATTCTGATTTGAATGTCATTTGATCTTGCGCATGTAACTGTTGTTTGGACATGATTCTCACTTTGGGCAGTTATGATGGCAAGAGGTTTTGGCATGCTTTGTGTCTTGTATCGTTTGTTGTGAATGTGCAAGTTTAAGATAGAGGTGTATGAGGCGTTTTCTGGGGTGTATATGGCTTGAGATACTGTAGCATTTGAAAATTTTCTGAGACAAATGAGGAATTGTTCGATATTTAGGGATTGATACTTTGAATTTCCCAGTGAAACAGACAACACTAGCGTTAAAGATGCTATGAAAAATTAGAACAACCCCATTGTTTTCATGGATACCAATGTGGCTTCTTCAATTAGCCTTGGACTCAATATATATAATGATTATAGGACTTTTGTTACCAATGTGATGTGAGGATCTCCAAAATTTAATTGGTTATAAAAAAAAAAAGATAATTAAGTAAATATTCTTAAAGAAATATAGAAGATTCCGTCTTTGCATAGAAACATTAAATTACGTTGAATGAAAAAACAAAGGAATAATAAATAAACCATATGCTAAATTTCTCTCTTAACTTTACATTTATACTTTTTTTTTATGTCATTTGGTGTATGAATACTTGAATAGCTTAATCCTTTTTCCAAATATGGAAAGTACAACAAGACTTTTTGTGAGAATTTAAATTATGAATATTTATCCAAGGTTGTCATATTTTAAATGGTATAGTTGTATAATAATGTAAGTTTTGAAAGAGTTTAAAATCAAATTTATCTTTGCAAGTAATTTTGTAATTTATTCTAACTAATTTTATAAATGTATTTGATACATTAACAAATAATTATCACAATCTCAATTGAAGTGTAAAATAAATTATATTTTTTAGAAAAAATAATAATTTGTTGTAATTCTCTTAAAAAACTATAACGGTTAATGTTGTGTTTCTCAAGTGAGTATACGGAAGAGTGTCGGTATCTAACCTAAGAAACGGGAATTCAATAATTTTGAGTCATGAGTCAATATATGTAAGAGACATTGACATCACATTCATCCTAAAACATTAAAGCATTAGATTTGTTAGTCTTTCCCTTTATATATTACTCACCTCACTCATCGTTACTCAATATGAACTTAAGACACCATACTTGAATTCTCCAGAGTTACCTTAACCTTGGATTTAGGTAATAAATTCTTACAAAATAATTTATTTTATAAATAATTAAAATATTTTATTATAAAATATGTTGTTTAGACATATAATTTTAAAATAAATTATAATTCTAAAAATTATTGAAAATAATTTGATAATTTAAAATTAAACTATAAAAAAAAAGTAAATATTTTGAAATCTTCATATTTTCTATTCTTTAAATATATGTCTCTTTTCTTTATATTTTTACTTAGCTTGTTTTCAATTTAAATATCACGACTCAAACTTCAATTTAAATATCACAACTAAAGTTCAATTGAAATATCACAACTAAAGTTCAATTAAGAGCACATTAACTTATATGTGATTAAGATGTTATTGACTCAATAATATTTTATGAGTAATATTAATGAATGTTTCTTGTACGTTAAAGTTGATCATGTTAATTTTTCGGTTGTCATCACTAAAGTTATTATTTTGTTCATACAAGTCAATATTCTACTATCAGCTAATTAAATTACACTGAATGAAAAAAATAAAGGAGTAATAAATATACCATATATGCTAAATTTCTCTCTTAACTTTACATTTATACTCTTTTTTATTCATAACTTTACATTTATACTTTTCTTTATTCATTTGGTGTATGAATAATTAATAGCCTAATCCTTTTCCAAATATGAAAAGTCCAAGAAGACTTTTTGTAAGAATTTAACTTATGAATATTTTTCTAAGGTTGTCATATTTTAAATGCTATAGTTGTATAACTAATGTAATTTTTGAAAGAGTTTAGACAAAAAGTTATCTCTGAAAGTAATTTTGTAATTTATTCTAAATAATTTCATAAAAATGTACTTTATATATATAAACAAATAATTAATAACAATCTCACGTGTGAAACAAACTATATTTCTTGAAAAAATACGAATTTGTTTTAATCTTCTCATAATAAAACTATAATTATTAATATTGTGTTCCTCGAGTGAATGTATACACTACAAAAATATCATGAAATAGAAATCAATTCTAGAGACAAAAAATAATTAGTTGTTAGAGTGACTAAATTATAGATCATTTTAGGGACTAAATAAATTTTTGGTTTCTAAATTATTTTTTATTATTGTTAAATGGTTTCTAAATTTGTATCTAATTAGCAACTAAGTTTTTTGCTATCAAATTTAGAATTTAAATAATTGGTAGTTAAAACCTTGGTAGCTAATTAGATACCAATTTAGAAACTATTTCACAATAATAGAAACTAATTTATAAATCAATTTTTTTTTTAGTTTATAAAATGGTCTCCAATTTAGTTACTATTGCAACTAATTATTTTGGTTTCTAAAAATTGGTTTCTATTTGATGATTTTCTTGTAGTGATAGAAGAGAGTCGGTACCTAATCTAAGAGACGTGAATTCAATGAGTTTTGAGTCATGAGTCGATACATATATAAAATATATTAAAATCACTTTTAACCTAAAACCTTAAGACATTAGGTTTATGAGTCTTTTTCTTTATATATTACTCACTTCACACATTTTTACTCAATATTGTAACGGTGTAAAATTATTTGATTTTACGTTGTGTGAACATGTATAAATATTAGATTTTGATAGCTTGGAAGTTAAATATTGTTTTGATGTTGGAAAGGTTCTTGAATGGTATAATTTTTTATGTTATGTGATTGAATGATATGTATTATATATGAATGATGAAAATGGTATGAAATTGATGTCATACATTTTGGATAATGTATAAGTTGTTGTTTGATGACATTAAGTATGAAAAACCTATGTTTAACAAAGATCATCTAGATTCACTGATTATCTAAGTCATATAGACTAAAATATCAAGTTGTGAGAAGTTGATGAGGGAGTTCATACACACTTGGTCTACACACTTGGTCTCACCGTAGACACTCGGTATTGGATGTTTGAACTTATCCTGATCCTTAATATATGGATTAGATGTTAGTCTCGGGTAGGGGCATACTTATCATGTAGTCAATGTGATTAAAACAAAATCAAAGTAATGTGGATTGAAATAAAATTCAATGATTGTGAATGAAAATATATTCATGTGTGGTATATATGAATGATGAAATTGATATTGAAATTTTATATGACATAATTTAAATAAATGTTTATAAATGATTAGTCTGAATGGTTCTTTTTGCATGAATTAAGTTTGTCACGAAACATTTTTTCATTAACTTATGATTGTTTTTCTTGTTGTTTTGTGAACTACGATGATTGTACTTTGTACACAAACAAATGATCATACAGGTGTCGAAAACTTATATATAAGTATGTAGGAAGGATTTGTATTGTAATAATTAAATATATTTATAGAGTGTTACAAATACGGACTTCAGACTTCATACTTAAATTCCACAAAGTTACCTTCCCCTTGAATTTAGATAAAAAATTCTTAAAAAAAAATATTTTATAACTAATTAAAATATTTTATTATAAAATATGTTGTTTACACATATAATTTTAAAAAAAAATTACAGTTCTAAAAATTGGTGAAAGTAATTTGATTCTTTAAAATTAAAGAATAAAAAGTAAATATTTTGAAATTTTCATATTTTCTACTCTCTTAAAAATGTCTCTTTTCTTCATATTTTTACTTAGTTTGTTTTTAATTTAAATATGACTATGTAACTTCAATTTAAATATCACAATTAAATTCCAATCAAGAGCACATATAAGTCATTAAGGTGTTATTAACTTAATATAATATTATTTTTATGAGTAATATTAATGAATGTTTCTTTCACGTTAAAGTTGATCATGTTAATTTTTCAGTTGTCATCACCAAAGTTATTCTTTTGTTCAAACAAGTCAATATTATATTATCAGCTAATAACGTTAGTTAAAGTTTTTTTTTTATAATCAAAATCAATATTTTTTTTTATCAACACAAATGAAACCATTTTTTGTTCTATTAGTAAGTGAGAGCTTTTTTAGTCAAGTTTAGTAAGAATTATTTTACAGTTGACATTCTTTGGGATTATATATATCCACTAATGTTAGTCATAATTATGTCGGCTAACATTTTTTAAAGTTTTTTTCAATCAAATTTAATAAATTAATATTTTTATACGTGATATTTTTGTATTTCATGATAATTAAAATACTCTATCTAAATATAGTAAAATTAAAATTCAATACATTTGAATTATCTGACTAAATAAAAAATTTGAAATTTAAACAATTTAAATAAAATTAATCCAAACTCACTGTATTTTTTAATATTTTAAAAAATATAAAATTTCTTATCGAATTTAAAAGATTTTAAAATAAATACACCCTAAATAATATTTGGAATATTTATTTAATTAATTGTTTGAAATACAAATCAAATAAGACCAATATTTTTATAATTTGAGTTGTGTTCAATTTTTAACTCTATAAAATTGTTAAAAAAATTTAATAAAAATTATCCAATAAAGTAAATTCTTACTAATAAGTTCATGATTTTGACAACCTTATCTACGAGTATATCTAGAAAATAAAATAAAATGATTTTTTATAAATTAAAATTAATTTGTACACAAATTTAAAAAATAAGAATTTTGAAAAAATTATAGGAAATAAATTCTATAACATATACATAAAGTAAATTTTAATTTATATAAAAAAAATTATTAGTTTCTTACTCTTTTTTTTCTTGAAATACAGAAGAAGTTTGCCTAAACATATATAATCTTTCATATAATAAAGACTATTATTGTACCCAAAAAAAAATATATACGTATGAGTTTTATAAAAAAAATATATAAATTTATGCATTACTAGTATTCTTTTTTAAAAAATATATGATAATGAATGTAAAAATAGATATATTATTCACTATAGATATATTATGAATAGACAGAATATATTTATTATGGAATCTCTATCCTTTTCGATAGGAGTGTGTCAGATGTGCTTGAAGTATTCGCATTGGTATAAGTAAAAGTTTGGTCTTGAATTTATGTAAAGTCTCGTTGTGCTTCCTTTACGTATTCTAATTGGGTTTTGAACCCTTTGGCTTCTATGAAGAAGTTGGTTCTTGTGTTTGTTTTGGTTGTACCTTTGTCAATCTGGTAGATGTTTCTATGTAGGAGTATGGTAGGGTGTTTTTCTGTATAAGGGTTAGACTATCCTGAAATGATTCTCATTTATTATTTTTTATTGCTGATAAAAAAAATAGGATAAAAATAAAGTGACACATCATTGTTATATATATATATATATATATATATATATATATATATATATATTTATTTATTTATAGGAATAATTGACCTTTCAACATATTTATATCTAAAATAAAATAATTTTAATACTCGTACAAATTTAGCATCTATTTAATTAAAAATGTTTTATTTAATAATTTTATTTGAATGTAAAAAAATTATTTTAATATATTTAATTATATAAGTTAAAAAGGGACAACAATAATTAATTCTAATTTGAAATGTAAAATAAAGGTTTGATTCTACATTTAACATTCCGTTGAGTCTATTTTAATTGTCGCTGAACAAAAAACTAGTTTACTTTAATTGTATTTATGCATATAAATATATAGTATTATGTAGAATCAATTATGTTCTCGAACTAAGTTGGGGACTGGGAGAACTATTGTCTTCGGATGTCACTCGGTCGGTCGTGTCTCACTTCCTCCTTCGGTCCTTCTCGCTGAGCGACTCCTCAGGCTGGTGGGGTACCTGCAGATGGCACTCCAACGCTCAAGTCAGTGGGGTATCGTATTCGACTGGTTAGAATACTGTAGATAATGACGTACCTTCTTTCTTGGAATGCGTGATATTTATATTACCTTGATGGGCCCTTGCTGTTGGGCCGGATTAGGGGGTTGTTTAGCGATTAGGGTTGGATTAGGTCGTTTCCTAACCGTGGGTTGACCTTTGCTAATT
>Ga0123342_1009810_pt1 | contig 11258 bp, 7 predicted proteins | sample Turbeawhitnodule_FD_89960 | JGI IMG/M metagenome (GOLD analysis project Ga0123342, IMG submission 89960) | Root nodule microbial communities of legume samples collected from Mexico - Turtle bean Mexico white nodule | ecosystem: Host-associated > Plants > Roots > Nodule | place: Mexico: Nepantla... | reverse complement strand
TGTTATTGGTGAGTTCTTGATCTTAGAACCATGATCCAACTTCTAAGAAAGTGCCTCTACATTTTCCAGCTCAAGGTGATTCCTCAAAGTGTCAAGAATCTTGTTCTATATGGCTATTGGAATCACATCAGGAGGGATCCCACTGACCTTCCTCTGAGGTACTTTCTCCCCTGCCCTCCTGCACTACAATATCACGAGAAGGGGAAGGGCTGGGTGGAAAGTTTCGGTATGAGGGAGCTCGGTCGTTCGAGACAGAATGGGCAGAAGTTGCAGCAGCATCCGTTCGTATTCTTTTGAAGACGAGTCTAGAACAGGTTTCTTCGTCTCCAGAAGGGGCGGTTTCAGCCACTGCCTTCAGTTTTTAGTTCTTAGTAGAAGGGGTTTGGGTGGCCTTCTTTTGTTTGGCCAAAGCAGCTATGTTTCTTCTTTTTGGGCATCCAACATACTGTCTGCATGAGAACAAAAACAAAGAAGAATTCAGAAAACGCACACATACAAGATATTACTAGCGGGAGTAAAGGGAACGCGAAGAAGGAGTTTTTTTTTAATACGATGGAGTAGAAGAAACACAATGGGCCATCTGGGTTTGATGCCTCATCGCAACAGATGGGTTCATCTGCCCTACAAACCACAACCCTAACAAACCTATCGTCCTCTCTGCCAAAAAGACATTTTTTCTATGGTGTTTGCTCTTCCTATACAACACTATTTTCTCACGAGTTGTGAACTCAGAGGTTTCTTCTAAAAGGGGACAGGGAGCCTAGGGATACATGGTTTTGTAATCCATCATACAGGAAATCTAAAATAGAGAAAGAAAACAAACGAATACAATATTCAGATAAAGAAGCACATGCGTTTTGAAGAAAGGCACGATGAACTAAATATCAGAGGCATTTGCAATCATAAAACACGAGAAATGTAAACATTCCCAACGCAATTATGAGCAGATTAAATGCAATTGAATATTGTGGCAAGTTAAAACCAGTTACTAGATAAAAAAACGCACCTTGAGGCGATTGATGAAGTGAGGCGAGGAGGTGGGTTTGAGGAAGAAAGAGAGTAGAGTATTCGAAAGAGAAGCGCGAAGGGGAATGAAACTGTGAAGGGAGCGTAAGATTTTGAAGGGTTAATGTATAGTGGAAACGCAAGCGGCAACGTTTCCCAACCATTGGTAATAGCCACGTGTACGCTTGTGATGGAGTGTGGTGCGACGTCACCTCAAAACATTGTGTGCATCGCTTCACTCATAAGACACGAAGGTCACCGTGGGCGAGAAATTAGCCTCTTCACTGAAATAAGTTTCAGCTCGAACATGCGGGGCTTGTGTACTGGACCAGAGCACAAGGCTCAACGCTTGGGTGATCGAACATCGGCACCTAGGTTAAGCAGGTTAGCTTGATGGTTTGGTCGAGTTAATGGGCCACGTAAGTAAATATTTGGGTTATCATTCATATATATAAGGCCTGATCAGCGAAAAAGTGCATGTGGTGTGTATAGTACATTTGGGTCTAGCACAAGTAAATATTTCCCAAGACACCTAAGCCCAAGAGCGCTAGGGTTTTTTGAGATAAGTTGCATGCATGATATGTGAAGGCTAGTACGCCTACAGTAAACAAATGGACCCCGTGATGCTGGTACATGAGTTGGTACCCTACCGGCCATGCTGTTAAGATTATGCACTCCAAGGAGGAAGATTTTGTGTGGTTGTTGTACGAAGGTTGTGCACATTGTAACAGACTCTCCTCCCATCAAACCTACTTTCACTCGAGATAAGGTTCTCGTGAGAAAAGGGTTGTTACAAGAAGTAACCTAAAAGTAGTTATAAAAGGGACTTGAGATCCCTGGTAAAGGTACACTGTTTCTAAGACTGAAACTACTTGCTTACTTACTCATTGTTTATTAGCCTAATACTAACTTGATCGTCGGAGTGCAATCAACAGGTAGGGCCCCCTCTGTTTCAACCGGAGCCGCATTCCAACACCCAAGGGAAAGATCAAAATCTAGCAGAGGTAGAAGAAGTTACAACCTGTTCCCAGAGTCAACCGGTGACCAGGTCAATCGGCAAGAACAATATTGATAATATTAATAATAATGATAATTAATAATATTAATAATAATTAATAATATTAATAATAATTAATATTATTAATAATAATGTTAATATTATTATTATTAATATTAATTTTAATTTTTAACAAGTCAGTTTTTATAATTCGTATGTAAAATTAGTAGGTAACACATGACTTTATTTACTCGTGAATCTAATTACCATTACATATGGATAAAAGTCGTAGGTAAATTTTCCCGCCATAACGCACCAAAATTAAGTATGGATTGTTGCCGCCAAACAACTTTATTGTTACATACGAAAAATTCTTTAGAGAACTCAATTTTGCGTACGGATAATAATTCATATGTAAAATTCGTAGGCAAGTCCTAATTTATGTACAAATCCAAATTTGTAGCTAATTTTCAGTCGATAACTTGAAAATTCCTTATAGTATTGAAATAAATTTTAATCATAAGAAGAAGTATATATATATAAAAAGAAAATTGCAATCAACATATCACAATCATTCAATCTCCTTCAAATACCAACCATACAACATCAATAGAGATCACACATAGATCTATACCATTAAGGATATTCAACAAGCGGAATATCGACTAACATTCTTTAGAAGACTAATATTAAGTATGCCCTACTAGATACTACAACATCTAATTCAATACCCAAGACTTAGATTTATAAGCAAGCCTAAGAGAAATCGTCAAGGTAAGTTCATTATAACCCAAGTCATATATCTACAAGTGATCACAATTTGAGAAATCCATCATTAACTTCTCACCATCTGATCTTAGTCTATGCGACTTAGACCATAAGCGGAGCTAGAGGATCTCTATTACAACATAAGCATTCATACTTAACACACAATCAAACGATACATAACATTTAAAAAAATTCACAAATCAATTAAATATACAAACAAGTATTCACTTTACATTTTGATAAGTGTCAAATCTACTTGTTTTGGGCACTTAAGTTGCATGAATTGAATCAAATATTGACATTAGAAAGTTGTAGTCACTTACAATTTGCAAAATGATTTACGAAGATTCAATTGAATTTCATGAACTACAGAAAAAAAAAATAAAGAGGTAGTTGATCAAAAACTGACTTTCGACCAATCTTTCAGCCTTTTGGCCTAGTCAATACACTAGCCCTCCTAGGTATAAGGAATTGAAAAGACGATATTCCTTTTTGAGAAAACGAAATGTCGCCTTATATGCTTATCAGATTTTGGGAAATGATTTTGATTTTGGCATTTATAAGATTTTGTGTATTAAATGCACTTTTGTATGAAAGATTGCATCGTTTTGTGTGTGTCACAATTACTGTACCATTAAGGTGAAGGCTTGTCAATCCTTGATCATTGGATGCATTAAAATTTGACGACAGTGATGTTATGGCGTTTCTCTTGAAATGGGTTTAGAAACACTATAAATATTTGGTATCAAATGGTATACCCCACTGCTTCTACTACATTTGTATTCTTGTGTCCAAGAGATATTAGCAACTATTCTTAGAAGGTATTATGTCTTCCTCAAGCTTTGTTTTTGTTTGACAGGTTTTCGGGGTTTTTTGAGCGCAAGTGATGGGGCTACCAAGAAAGTGGTTGAAACCAATAAAGATATTCATTCAGATGCTTCATCAACTACCGTATCTCTTGTAAAAAAATAAAATTGGTACTGGTATGAGTTCAAGTGATGAAGCAGTGGATCTTGAGGCTGAGAGAGCATAAGATAATTGGAGCCTCCCTCTCAGTTATGACTGGGTTAACCCTAAAGTCCAGGAATACTTCTCTCGGTATCGCTATTCTTCAGCCCTTCGTAGTTTTTTGTCTAAAAATTGATAAGTGCCAATGTGTAGTTTTTATGATTGATAAAATTGAACACTTTGGAACTTAATTGTTGCTTAATGTAAGAAAATTACCCTAATCTAAGAATTATTGAATCTGATTATATATTTTGAACCAAGGAACAAATGAAGAAATTTAATCTCAATTTTCATTTAAATTGCAGATGAATATGAAGCATTGAAAGAATGTATTCAAGTTGGCATTGAAAGAAAGAAAGCAATAACTTAATTGTATCACAAGAGGATTTAGCTCAAGCTAGAGGATTTAGCTCAAGCTAAAACTGTCCAGAGTTTATTAAAGGTGCAGTACTGATCTAGCCCAGGCTAGAATTGCAAGCTCAAGCTAAAACTGTCCAGAGTTGATTAAAGGTGCAGTACTAATCTAGCTCAGGCTAGAATCGCTAGCTCAACCTAAAAATGCACCGAAAGATCTAGCTTAAGCTAAATTGGCTAGCTTGAGCTAAAGTTCGATATATAAATTTTGAAACACAACTCAAAAGGAAGCGGGGGAGAAAGATTGAATTTTTATAGAGAGAGATTAGTGAGAGAAGAAGGAAAAACCTTTGTTCTTAGAAGAAGAACTTGCTCAGATCAGACCTTCTTATGCAATCCAGATCAAGAATGAAGATTGGAGGAGCCATCATGAGTGGCTAAGTTCTTTCTAACTTGGGATTGAATGTAATTTACCTTGATCAAATGTATTCTTGGTGATATATATATATATATATATATATATATATATATATATAATATTCTCTTTTCTACTTGTTCTTGGTATTTTCGTTTTATGCTTATTGCTTGATTCTGTCTGATCAATAGAGTCTTGATTTTGATCCTTAAATTTAACTAGAAAGTACCTTTAAGGATTTGAAATAGACGAAAATACTTGATAACTTGTAATGCTAGGAATAGATTCCAGGTTATTAATTGCATCATAATTCTATAAAGCTGGATGATTTGTTAGATATCTGAGGAATCAGTATTTGAGAAATTATCTTATGAATTTCATTTGTGAGGAATCAAGGTGAATGACTTTAAATTAAGCATCAAGAATAAGTAGTTTTGAGTATTATATATTGTATTATTCAAAATACAGATGATTGAGATAGACGCAATTCAATCCCAAGTATATTTCTCTATATTTGATAAGTTAGTTTTGGTTTTGGTTGAATCAAACACTAAATCTCTGAGTTACTTGTAAAATCTTTAAATTGGTTATGAACATGTTATCAAAATTATTTTCTATACTTAATGAGTTTGATAACAGAACATCTTAATTAGAATTGTTCCCTGTGGGTTCGACATTCGAACTTTAAAGAGTACTATATTACAGTTGATTCGGTACACTTGCCGAGAAAAATCAACAATTTTTATTTATTCTTCTGATGGTACCAAATAAATTATTTATTCTCAGCATGTCTGAGCTATCGACAATGTTTGCCATGGCCGTGAAGGCGAGTCTTGTGATTTCTTTTATTTTTATGAAATTCATGTTCGATTTCCTTTGGATGAATTTCAAATGGGTGTTCTTCGCCTCCTTAACGTTGCTCCCACTCAATTGCATCCCAACAGTTGAGCTTTTATGCAAGCTTTTAGTGTTTTGTGTAAATATCATTCGTTGTCTCCTACTCTGGGAGTTTTTCTTTACTACTATAGTTCTCGGCCTGCCAAACGATCAAGTTGGTTGTCTCTGATCATTCGATCTAAAGTTTTGTCTACTTGCCCCATTTACCTCTTCGTATAAAAACTTTAAAGGCGGTTTTTTCAAAATTCTGATTGAAAAAATTGGGAAGAACTATTTTTATAATGGTGACATCCCAAAATTTCCACACAATCCCCTTTAAAATTCAATTCATGGTCATATCATTCAATGAATGCGGAAGATCAACGTGCTCTTTCAATTTTTAATCACATATCTCGGAAAATTCCTACTCCCACTCTGCTACGAATATATCTTTCTCAAAAATCGGAAAAGGATTTTATCGCTATGTATTTTTCTACAATTTTTCTTTTTTGAGCAAGAGAATTTTAACTTTGCTAAATTTTCTCTTGGATTTCAAGTTTGATGGTCGCCACTAATTTGAAAGAAGAGCATATTTCTCAAAGCTATTAAATAAAACTAGTGGTTCAACCACACCTCAACCCGAAAGGAAAGTTCAACCCGAGAGAAAAGTTGAAATTGCGGAACCAATCTCTCAGGTTGAAGCTATTATTGAGACTGTTGATGCTGGTAATACTACTGTTGAGCCTTCTAAGAAGAGTAAAAAGAGAGATAGAATTAGTAGGCAGTCACATTCTTCTTCCAGGCGTCGTCGTCATGTTGTCGGAAGTTCCTCTCAACCTCTTCCCGAAACTATTTTCGGTGCTTCAACATGATTCTCATAATTCGTGCACACTAATCTTGATGGACCATCTCGAAACATGTTTCAGGCGACCAATGTGTCTTCTTTGAAGGATTCATTGGTTGAGTTTGCCACTCGATCTTTATTGATTGCGAAAAGACTAAGAGAAGAAATTGATAATGGTATCTCTACCACCGAATTTGAACACGTGTAGAAAGAGTTGGTTGAATCTAGCAAAAGTCTTGAGTCTACTCTTGAGCAACCAAGTCAAGGAGCTATCAAATGTTCATGCTCATTGCGAAGCTAAAAAAGAATAATTAAAGGATGAAATTGCTAGCTTGACCGCCGAAATGTTAGGATTTCAAGGTGAAATCCAAAGGTTGAAGGGAGGCTTATCTAATTTATCAGTTGCCAAACATGTTGACGTCGAAAAGATAAATCAATCGGAGCTTGAGATAAGACAGTTGAAGAAAAACCTATCAGAAGCTGAAAACATTGTTGTTGATCAACATAAATTAGTTTCTCCAAGGCTCTTCAACAAGCCAAATACTTTTACAAGATTCCTTTCGGCGAAGGAAATTTTGATATTGGCAAGGACTTGACAAGCTCATTCCTATTAATGACATTTCTTATGATGAAGCACTGGAAGAGGAAGTCGAAGATGACGACGAGGATGTTAATGTTGAAGAATGATTTAGTTATAATTTCTTTTTTGTTATACTTCCCGGTCATTAGCTACCGGTTTGATATATTTTGACTTGGCCTCTGTTTGCCATTTTTGTAGTTGTTAAAATTTAATATAATAGTTTTAGCTTTCACATTTTCCTTTCAAACATGACGAGTATATGAAACGAAATGACTAAGTATGTACTTGAAACAAACTTTGTTATTTTTTACCTAGGGGAGTTCTCAACTTATGATAAAACAACTCAAACATTAAACAACTTAACATATGCTTAAACCTTTCTACTTTTCGACCTCCCGGACTTTTAACATTTTGAAAATAACTTTTTGGAAAAATAAATTACATAAAATATTGTTTAAAAGTTCTTAATCCTTTCAACCTTTAGCCCCTTTTGAATGTATCATCATAAAAAATTATTAAATGATTAAAAGAGATAAGTTATTTTCTCAAAATTAAAGATTTTTTAATTAATCCGGAAAGTTTATCTTAACATTTAGATGTTGCCAAGAGTTTCTAAGTGTTGGATTATAGAGATTCGCTTAGTATAAAAGATTTATTTCCTTTGGTAGATATTCACCTGGAATAAGAATTTTCTTGGTTGAGATTTAATGACATCCTTGGCTGAGAGGCTTTCTTCTTAAATGAAATACACTCTCGGAATGGATTTCACCCAGAGTGGAAGTTTCCTAGACCGAGAGATTTTAATCAGATAAAATGCATTCTTAGGAGAGATTTCACCTAGAGTGAAAGCTTCCTAAGCGGAGAGATTTAATTTAGATAATATATACTCTCAGGAGGAATTTCACCTAGAGTGAAAGCTTCCTAGGTTGAGAGATTCGATTTAGATAAAATGCACTCTCGGGAGGGATTTCACCTGGAGTGAAAACTTCAAAGGCCGAGTGATTTTGAATTAGATAAGACGCATTCTCAAGAGGGATTTCATCTGGAGTGAAAGTTTCCTAGGCCGAGAGATTTTGAATTAGATGAAGTATACTCTCGGGAGGGATTTCACCTGGAATGAAACCATCCTTAGCCGAGAGGTTTAAGTTATATGAAATATTGAGAAATTAAGTAGTTTGATCTTCATATGAATAACTTTTCATTAAGTAGTTCAATCTTGGATAAGAATTTCTTTATACATGAGAAATCGTCATTGACCAAAGGTTTTATATAGAATGATTGATACTTCGACTTTACACAAAAATTTTAATTGAAATAAAACTTTGAATAGCTTGCATTCCACGTTCTCGGTATTGCCTTTATATCTAATGTTTCCAATCTATAGGCTCCATTTTGTAGGTTTTCAACTATTCTGAACTGGCCTTCCCAGTTTGGTGCTAATTTTCCTTGGGTTGGATCCTTTCTTGCATCAGTTCCCATTCTCCATACCAGAACTCCATCATTGAAAATTCTCGACTTTACTTTGGCATTAAACCTTTTGCGTGCTCTTCTTTTTACTGCTTCTTCTCTTATTTTTGCTTTCTCTCGGAGTTCTTCAATCAAATCCAAATCGGTTCTTAAGCATTCGTTGTTTATGTCTGAGTCTTCTATTTGTCTTTTCAAAGTTGGTTAATTTACTTCGACTGGTATCATGGCGTTAGTACCATATGTGAGGTTGAATGGGGTTTCACCAGTTGTTGTTTGCGACGTGCATCGGTATGCCCATAGTATCTCTGACAACTTCTCGGCCCATAGTCCCTTTGCATTTCCAAGTCTTCTTTTCAATTGACCGAGAATGACTTTGTTGGCAAACTCTACTTGTCCATTTGTTTGTGGATGTTCAACCGAGGTTGTTATAGATTTAACACCTAAATATGCATAGAATTCCATAAGTTTTTTATCAGTAAATTTTCTGCCATTGTCAGTTATAATAGTATGCGGGATATCAAATCTACAAATTATCTTTTTCCACACGAGTGTTTGAACTTATTGAGCAGTTATTCATGTGAGAGCTTCAACTTATATCCATTTTGTAAAGTAATCCATTGCAACGAGCAAGAACTTTGTTTGTCCTCGTCCTAAGGGAATCTAACTAAAAATGTCCATTCCCATTTAGCAAATGGCCAAGGTGAAACAATTCCTTGTAAATCTTGAGACTCTTGGCATTTCTTACAAGCTGTAACATATTCGTTACAATCCTCTCGTACCATTGGCCAATAATATCCAACACGCAAAACTTTTGTCGTCATCGTTCGTGCATTACAATGTAGTCCACAAAGTCCCTCATGAAGCTCTCGGATCACGTACTCGGCCTGTTTTTTAGAAAGACACTTTAGCAATGGAGTTGAATGTCCTCTTTTATATAGCTCTTCTCCTATGATGACAAACTTGGCGGCTTTTCTTGCAATTTTAACATCATTTTCAATACCTTGCTCTTGATTCTTGATTATCTCCTTATATGATTTAATCCAGACATCTTTTGTTTTCGCAACCGCCAAACACTCTTCAACTCCAACTGTTAGACTATTCATAATCCGTTGTATAATTGAGTTATGTTGAGTTTGCCTTCGTTGACTTGCCAGTTTGGATAATGAGTCGTCTCTTGAATTTTGTTCTCTTGGAATGTGCTTGATCTCGACATTACTAAAATTTTGCATGATGTTTAAAACTTTATGATAATATCTTAGTAATAAGGGATCTTTTACCTGATACTCACCCTTTATGTGTCCCACAGTTAGTTAAGAATCACTTTTGTATATGACGTTATGAGCTCCCATGTCTCTGGGGAGAATTAATCCTGCAATTAAGGCTTCACATTCAGCTTGATTATTTGAAGTTTTAAATTCAAATTTCAAAGTCATCTCTAGCTATAAACTTCCCGGTCCTTCTAGTACAATTCCTGCTCCACCCTCTTTCTTATTGGATGATCCGTCAACACCGAGCAGAATTGACCAGCACAAAGAACTTTTCTTGAGTGCATGGTGTTCTTACAGGGCCTAGAAACAAACAATCTTCCTCTTCTATGTACCTGTCGACTTCTCGGGTTTGGGTTGTTAGCTACATTGTCGATTGGTTTGGTCTTGGGCTTGGATATAAGTTGTGGACTCTCACTTGTTGGTCCTGGTCAACTGGAACTCTCGGCCTTTGATTTCGGTATCAGCTCTCAGATGGGTGTGTGTACCTGCAAGGGGCTCCGATGATAAAGTCAAAATTGGTTTTAGTTAGTTATCAAATAAAATTCACTCTACTTACCTCTTGGATTGATCACCTGTCTATAGTACTCCTTTATTGGGCTTAAGACCCAATTGGATATTTTCTCTTTGTACCTAATATTTATTAAACATATTACCCGTGTTTGGGCCTTGTAATGGGCTTTGCTACAATATTTTACTATTTAATTATTTATTCATTTATTATTTGATTTTCAGTCTTATTGTTAACTTTTCTACCTTTCGACCAACCTTTCAGCCTAGTCAGTACACATGGAACTAGCATTGAGCGGAACTGAGGCAAAAAACACTCCAAAAGTGAAAAATATCCTAAATCTATAACGGCTTGATTTATATATACAAGTATATCTCATTTAAATCATAATTTGACAAATAAATCCAAGACTTAAACTTTGAAATACAACTCAAAATCAATCTAAATAGGCAACCACTCTTCAAATTATTTAAACTTCAAAGCATTTTCATCAAATAACATTTATTTCACACAAAACAAAACCTGCAAGAGAAATTTGAAACTTGTGACCACGCAACCTTCACATCTAGATCCTCTAACGGTTCTATTGAAAGATAAAACTAGTTTGTCTTACCTGAAATGTTTATCATTAAAGTAATTTCTAAAACAAATTAACAATATTATCCGAAGATAAGACCTAAATCACTACAAGAAAAATCCAATTTATCTACGAAGAATTATGTGGGTAACAACCAACTATGTCTCCATAGGTAATACTTTATTTTTAAAATTTTAATTATTATTTAATTTTCATTTATTATTTAAAAATATTATATATTGTTATAAATAAAGATAGAACTAAACTACAAAAGATAGGACTCGAAGTCAAGTTCCTTAAGAAATGTCTAAAATTGTTTTAACCAATACGCCAATCAAATTTTGGCAACATAGTATGATTATTATTATACATATTAGTATGATTATCAATATTAATATAATTAATAAAATAAAATTATTAATATCATTCATATATTTAATATCATTAATATTATTAAATATTATTACTATTAAATATTATTAATATTATTGATTATTATAAGTATTATTAATATTTAATATTATTCTTATTATTAAATATTATTCTTATTATTAAATATTATTAATATTATTATATTATTAAATATTATTA
>Ga0123342_1009809_pt1 | contig 11259 bp, 9 predicted proteins | sample Turbeawhitnodule_FD_89960 | JGI IMG/M metagenome (GOLD analysis project Ga0123342, IMG submission 89960) | Root nodule microbial communities of legume samples collected from Mexico - Turtle bean Mexico white nodule | ecosystem: Host-associated > Plants > Roots > Nodule | place: Mexico: Nepantla... | reverse complement strand
TTTTAACGTAGTGAAAATCACAATATTTTATCTTTAATGTAATTAACATTTATTAGCGGTTATTAACCTTTATTTTTTATTAAAATTTTGATTTTTTAAATTAGATGAAGAAAATATAAGAAAAAAATTTAGACAAATTAAAACTGAATTTTAAAAAATGTGGAGTACATAATTAAAGCAGAGGTAAATTAAGATGATAAAATATCAAATTCAGAATGTGTTGACAAAAAAGACTGAGATAATAAAGGTTGTGTTGGATTAGTATAAATGACGTGGAAGATGATAATGTGACTGTAAGAACAAATGGAGTAATGGTTGTCCAGATTAAAAACTAAATTTATTATAATTTTGTTTCATGTGGATTGTCTACTTTATGAACACCGGTTTTGTAGAATGTAAAATTATTAGTAAGGATAAATGGATAGGAGTTGATTACTCTCTCATATTTTGTATAAACGAGTTGAGTTGTATCATCTTTTAAATGTTTTATTTAAGTTTATTAATTTTTTGCTAATACAAAAAGAAAACATAGATAAATGAAGATGCAAAAGTTCTTACCTGTTACATCCATTATTAGTTCTTCCAGTATTCCTGTATCACCCGAAAACGAAGGAAAATATCAATTTCAAATATTCGTGAAGTGCATCGATTCTGATTTAGATATTTAATCATGTAATTTTGTTAATGAAGTTCTTTGAATTTCTAACACCATCCTAAATTGTTCTTTCTGGAAGCTTATATAAATATGGTGTTGAAAAATAGTTTTAAAAAATTTATATTTTTATTTTAAAATATATTCATTGTCTAGTGGTAGTATAATACCGTATAGTGGTTTTGGCCAGACAGTCTAAGAGGTCATGTATACCGTCTAACATTGTCTAGTGGTAGTGTACTACCGTCTAGTGGTTTTGGCCAGACAGTCTAAGAGGTCTTGTAGACCGTCTAGCGGTTCCGGTGAGACCGTCTAGCTAGTCCAGTAACAAGATTATCTAGCGGGTTTGTTTTGTCTTTTTATTCTATTTATATGTTTATCAGTTGTAATCTTGAGAGTGTGTGCATCTCATACTCTGTTTTTCAAAGAATCTTGTTTTCTTCTTTTGTTTCTTACTTTTACGAGTTGCGCTATTGTTTCATTAATCTGTGTGACTATGTCTTGATAAGTGTCTAATTTCAGTAATAAATCATATTAAAATATAGACACTTATGAGGATTTTTTGTTAATTTACATATAAAATAATCCCTAATTTATGAATTTATAGTTTTTTACATTTTTTATGATCTTTATTTGAATAAGAGCATTTGATTTTCAAATTTGGTGCTAATTGCAAGTTTCTAGGGAAGCTTAAAGATTTGGAGGGATTAAGGGAGAATGATTTCAGCTAAAAAAGATAGAGTTAGAAGGTCCCAAAATAGAGAAAAGCACCGAAAAAGTCAATTTCGCAACAAGAGTATCTCACTCAAGCGAGATATTCTCGGTTGAGCGAGATATTCTTGCTTGAGAGAAAATGCATCGGATAGAATGGACCTTTTTTTATGTTTTATCACTTAGCCCATCAGCGCAACACAGGAAGTGACCTAACCCTAAAAAATTAGGTTAAATAGGGGGCTAGAGGTTAAACCCTAGTGTACCAGATTGAGAGAAAAACGTCATAGAGTGAATTGTAACCCAATTGGGAGAATGGAAGGTGCTAGAAGTATGCATGGTTAATTTTACCCTTTGGGATTGGGATTAATCAGTTCAAAACTCTTATGTAATAAGGTGATATTTATATATTATAATACTTAGTTCTTGATTGATTATTGGTATTGTTGTTTTACTTCTAAATTGTTGTGACAAATTGAGAATCTTAAATCTGGCTGGAAAGTATTTTTAGGGTTATGACCTAAACAACAATATTTAACATATTTGAGTGCTAGAAATAAATCTGAAATGTTAATTGTTATTAACATCTGAGCTTGATTCAAAATTGTTCTTATAAATATGCGAGGGATCGATATTTAGGAAACATTCTTAAGAATTTTATGTGAGGAATCAATATAAATGACTTTTATACGGGCATCAATTCTAGTTAAAGAACTTAATATTAACATGCTAATCAAAATACATGAGTGATACAAATGAAACCCAATCTCCATTTTTCCAATTGAAGTAATTACTCTTTGATTTGTTTTCTTATTAATTCTTGCCATTATAACAATTTTCAAACCAACTTTATATTATTCTGTTTTATATTTAACGAATATTGTACTTGAATAGTCAAGTGTTCCTTGTGGAATCGATATCTGTCCTTAGGAACAAATTACTATTTTTAGCAACGCGATGCACTTATCGTGTCATTTTGTAGTGTATTTCTAATGTTTTCTTCTTTTTGATCCCATCATCGTCACTCCTTCGCATTTGTGCTAGTAAGAAGATTTTATTTTTATGTCAATTACATTAACCTTGTATAAATACCTCTTGCACTCTTCCCTACCTTTAGAAGATTTTCTACATATTATACTCTTCCAATCTTCAGAAGTCTTTCTATGCCTTCTACATCCTTTTGTTTTCATTGTTGATAGTTTTCACACTTAACTCATTGAAAGTTCCTCATTCTCATCAGAATTTAATTCATTTTTATTTAAGAGGGTTCTTGCGTGATGAGTTCTAGGATGATGTTCAAATCATTAAAGTTGAGGGTATCCTCTTGCACTCAGTGATGCAAATCAAGTGTCTTGATAATTTGATGTTTTATTTTATCTAAGTGTGTTTACTGATTTATATACTCTTTAACAATATTTTTGTACTTTAATTTTGTAATTATAATTATATATTGATTCAAAGGATGCCAAACTATATCTTATAAATAAGATAATTTGTAAAAAAATGTGTTTATGAATTATTTGTTTGCCATTAAATCGGATGCAGGTTAAATGTATTATCAAAACTAGGGGTGCCAACAAGGTGGGGTGGGTGCAAGTTTTACTACACTCATCTATATCCCCAAAGTAAAAATGTATTCCCCTCCTCCTCTCATCCCCATGTGGTATAAAAATTATAATTTCATCCTCATCGGGTAGCAGATGCACCTATATTCATGTCCATACTCGTTCTCAATTGTTAAGTGTCATAATTTAGTAATGTTTCATGTAAAAAGATAGACATTTATTAACTTTAATTCTTAATAGCGTTATAATTCAACCTATAATTTAGGAATTTTAACATTTTACCTATTTTTGGATTATGAGATTTATAAGAACGATTTATTAAATTTGTACCAATTTCAGGAATATAAGGAAGATAGAGATAAAAGCGCTAAATAAAAATGAACAAATTACATACAAGATATACAGAGAAATGTACATGACAATGTTTGTAATTATTGTATATATTTTGATAAATATACAGAGAAATGTGACAACTCATTTATTTTTGTAAAATTAAAAATTAATAACAAATATATTCAAAATTACAATATAAAAATTTTAAGTTAAATCCATTTACTACAAGATGATATTGTTATGGCATTAAAGGATATAAAAGACTTTGCATGGATACCCAGACCAAAACCGCCAGTTTATGAGAAAATGAAAATAAACATAGATGGAAGTTATGAGTTATCATTCATTAAATATTGTCACAAAGAAGTCTATAAGGATCAAAATTCTACGTTGGTCTTTGGCTTTTCTTCTTATAATACATCAAAATTCTTCTTATAATACATCAAAAGTAGAAATTTTGGCCATTTTGCATGCAATTTATGTAACTATTTTAGACTATAATAACATCTCCTTGTATCCCATAGTTCACTACAAAATACAAAATAATATAAACAAGTGAAACATCATAGACAACCATGTCTTTAGAATAAGAAGATGGATGCAAATAACTACTCTTGTGGAATAGTATATACTTTACCAGTAAATAGTTTTAACATTGAATATATCTAGCTAGAGTTGATTGTTTGATCCTCTGTCATTGTTTCATCTTCTGGAAATAGAATAGGTTTTGGAGGTATTTCCAAGTCTTCAATATCTCCTTCAAGCATTTTCACTACTCTATTCATTGAGGGTCGATCATTTGGTTTTAGTTGTATGCACCATAGAGCAACTATGATCATCTTTTTTGCTATTTCATTTTCCTCTTTTGTCACATCTTCGATATCTACATCTTCCTCTTCCCGAATATGATCATAGATCCAAAGGGGAAAGTAAAGTTGACTTGAGTGGTCTGCATGAGGATTTAGATTCTTCCTCTTACTTGCCATCTCCATCAACAACATTCCGAAACTATAAACATCAGACTTATGGGATATTCCTCCAATATTTTTATAAAACAATTCTGGAGCCATATATCCAATCGTTCCTCTTGTTGTAGTCATTGTGACAATGTTATTATCTATTGGATATAACTTTGCCAATCCAAAGTCGGAAACCTTAGGGATGAAGTTTTCATCTAGTAAGATGTTATGGGGTTTGATGTCAAAATGCAAAATTTGCATCTCACACCCATGGTGGAGATAAGCAATCCCACGAGCCACTCCGATTGATATATTATATATCTTTTCATAGCTCAAATGTATATTTCTCTCTTTTGAGAAAATAAATTTATCAAGAGATCCATTAGGCATGAATTCATAGACAAGAGCACGCTTTGAGCCACTAACACAAAATCCAATTAACTTTACCACATTTTGATGATGTATCCTTCCAATCGTTGCAACTTCACTGATAAAATCTTGCCCATTTCCTTTAGATTTGACTAATATTTTGATGGCCACAAAAGGTCCGCTGCGCAACTTTGCCTTAAAGACAGAGCCAAATCCTCCTTCACCTAACTTCTCTTTGAAACCTGCAGCCATCTTCTTGATTTCCTTGTATGAATATCTAATAGGTGTCAAGCTATTTTGTTCAAGGTAATTTTCAATATTTTCATACATTGACATATGTCTTTTTCTCCATCTACATATAAAAATAACAATTAAGAATGGCAATCCAAACAAAACTTTGTTAACCCATACTATAAGAATCGTCGTAAGTATGAGAATTCCTGCAAGAAATTTTTACTTGAGTGATTACATTGGTAGTGTAAAATACAATAAATTATTTGCTAAAATAATTTTTCGCTCATAAAATCCAAACTTTACACATCCATACTTATATTAAAAAAAAAAAGAGTAAATTTAATGTCTAGTACAAACAATTATCAATAAATTTCATTTTTGATGTTGTTATCTGTAAAATATTCTGAAACATTTCCTAAGACCTAATTGAGATGGTTGTAAAAAAATACAAATAGATTTTTTAAAATAATTTCTTTAGTTTCTATAATCTTTTTAAATTCAATTTGTGTTTCTTAACCTCTTTAACATATTGAAAATCACATTTTTTTTATCTATAAGGTAATTAACATTTAATATCGGTTATAAATCTTTATTTATATCACTTTGAGGATTAAAATTTTGATTTTTTTAAATTAGATGAAGAAAATATGAGAAACTTTTTATTTATATCACTTTGAGGATTAAAATTTTGATTTTTTAAATTAGATGAAGAAAATAGGAGAAACTTTTGGACAAATTAAAACTGAATTTTTAAAAGTGTGGAGAACATAACTAAAACATAGGTAAACTAAGATGATAAAATATCAATTTCAGAATCATGTTGATCTCACTAACCAGACAAAAAAGACTTTGCATTTCAACCTTTTATAAAGGTTGTGTTCTATTAGTATAAATCACATTGTACTCTCTTTATTCATGTAATGGGGAAATTATGTATCTACAACAAAATTTACTTGAGTGAATAAACATCACAGTAAAGATGAGATTTGTCTTTACTTAAATTCTATATGAGATTTGTCTTCACTTATATTATATAATTTGGTCTTATTTTAAGTTGACGTGGGATCTCCAATACACACCCATCGTACTGAGAACATTGGGTGTTCGCATCAAAGACATTGAGCATGGGAATCGATGGAAGCATAATAACGGCTGACACAATAGGCTCAAATCTTGACTAGAATAAACTCTTAATGATTTTGATGTAATATAAAGATAAAGAGTTTAAGTTTAACTCAACCACACAAAATTGGTTCAATAAGGTGAGGTTTACCATCATTGATGTACTATAATTTGGTCTTATCTCTATTCGATGTTAGATCTTCAACAATGTGGTTAAAATTTATTATCTAATGTCCAAAACAATGGTTAAAGTTGAAAATAAAAAATGATGATGGTTACAACCACTACAAGAAAAACATGAAATAGAAACCAATTTTAGAGACAAAAAAATAGTTATTATAGTAACTAAATTAGAGATCATTTTAGAAACTAACAAAAAAATTGTTTCTAAATTAGTTTCTATTATTGTTAAATGGTTTATAAATTAATATCTAATTAGCAACCAAGGTTTTTAACTACCAATTATTTAGTTTCTAAATTTGGTAGAAAAAACCTTGGTTGCTAATTAGATACCAATTTAGAAACCATTTAACAATAATAAAAACTAATTTAGAAACCAAAAAATTTTTAGTCTCTAAAATGGTCTTTAATTTAGTCACTATAGCAATTAATTATTTTTTTTCACTAAAAATTAGTTTCTATTTCATGATTTTGTTGTAGTGAACATATGATTATCATCACATGTCTTTTAATATATAGAAATCATGCCAACACAAATAGTGTCAATTTGTAACTTTTAATATTTTTCTTCTTCTTCATTGTATTGCTCCCACCATCGCCAGTCCTTCGCATCTGAGCTAGTAATAAAATTTTATTTGTATGTCTACTACAATTAGATATTTGCTTTCGCTAAATTTTTCTCATTTACGAATGATGGAGATTGAGGATATCTAGAGGTAGGGAACAAAAAGAAAAGTGAGAGACCTCATATTTCTTCACACATTTTTCTTTAAACTCTAACGAGTATGATATGTAGAAAATCTTCCAAAGTTGGGAAGAGTTACTTAAGTGTTCATAACTAGGAAACTAAATGGGAGAGGTAAAGATATTACTTTGTAAGATTTGTAGAGGTTGTCAATGAAGTAGAAATAGAAAAAAAAAAAAAAAAAAAAAAAAAAAAAAAGAAAAAAAAAAAAAAAAAAAAAAAAAAGTAGATGCAATTTGGATAGCAAACATGAAAAATCACGTTGGTAGACCAAAATACAACAGGTTTGAAAACAACAACCAGAACAAGCATGAAGGGATAAACATAGAGCAAAAAATCGAAAGAACAAAATGGGTGAAAATGAGCAATATTTTACTTATGCAAGAGCGGTAAAACGTGACACTAGGAAGGAAGGTAAAAAAGATGCAATAGGAGGAATATAGTTACAAGTGTAAGAGAAGGAGAAGATGTGGATGAAGAGAATTTTTGAAGGTAGACTACATTATATGAGTAAGATGGATCTGCTAAATGAAAACTTTATCCTGGGTGAGTTAGAATTCATCATAATGAGATATTTAACAGATAATCAACTGAAGGCATACCACTATCCTTACGGGGCATCAAATGCTTCAAAAGGATTGTGGTTATCATTGGAAGTGTTAAAGTATGCGAGATTATAGATATGTTTACCAATTAGGAGATTCACTAAGATGTATTGGAAAATCAAAGTCAACCGTTCAATTTATGAAGTGTCGTGGGAAGAGGATCTCAGTACAACAACAACCAAGAAGGAACACAAATTAAAATATTGGGAACAAACCTATGGAAGACAAATCATCATTAGCAACAATAGATGGGATTAAAACAGATTCATTAGAGTCAGAATGTTGGGAAATTAGTTATCTTGATATAGGATATACTCAGTGTAATGGGGAACAAACTACAATGGAGGTATCAGACATTAAAAGGTCGATCACAAAAGAGAGTGACGAGAAGATGACAGGGTCATTGGTGCGTAATTACCAAGGGGAGATCAAATTTTATTTTGTACTTAGTTTCCTTTTTTGCATTCCATAAGTGACATTTTGACTTCCATGACTTCTTGATACCCTTTTTCTCATTATTGATTAATATTATCAAGTACTTCCCCCTATGAGTTCACCATTTTGTCCTTCATGGATTTATTCTCCTGCTTTATTTCAAAACTTTTGATTTTTGTACATTTTTACTTTGACTACTCCATGAATTAATTGCCCAATAAGGTTCTCAAGAAATCATTTTTGTTAGATTTCATTTCCCAAATACCACACTAGTACGTTGAAACCCCCAATGATGAAATTTCTTCTTCCACCTATACTTGATAAACAATATCATTGATTTTTGTCTTTTTATTAGTTTTTCCCTCACCTTCATTGAATAGACATACTCACAATCTTGCGAATCCAGTTCTTCCCATGTGGTGGGTTTATCAACAGTTATCCAGGCGTCAACGATTGTCATTACCTTTTTTAATTATTCTTGTCTCTACAAAGATAATAGTATGCCCCCTGGACCTAACCAAAATAACCTTGTTTTCTAAGATATCCTGGTTTAACTATAGAATCACTGATTCAAACAACATTTATAGTCGTTTGCTATCTTCCTCTATCAGCCTTACTTACTTTGGTATCATCCTTCCCTGTTAGCAACACCAAATTATCCCATAAATTATGCACTTCGATGAATTTCAATCTAGAAAGAAATTTTCTTTTAGCGTATCCACCTTGTTCTTGTCATGCAACCTTCTGATAAAAGCTTTTCTTCAACCATTATTTCTCTTATTAATTCACCCAAACATTTTTCACTTCCATCTACCTGTATTAGTGTTCATATCTTTTTTTGCATATAAATACCTCTTGCACTCTCCCCCACCCTCGGAAGATTTTCTACATAACATACTCATCGTAGTTTAGCGGAAAGTGAGAAAAAAAAATGGTGTGGAGTTTTTTTTGTGCTAATCTGTTTTGCACCCTTTTGTCTTTGTTGTTGATAGTTTTCATACTCAACTCATTGGTAGCTCCTCATTCTCTTTACAATCCGATTCCTTTTTATTAATACAAAAAGGAAATCATGAAATATAAATCAATTTTAGAGACAAAAAATAATTAATTGATATAGTAACTAAATTATAAATTATTTTAGAAATTAAAAAAAAATGGTTTCTAAATTAGTTTATATTATTGTTAAATAGTTTATAAATTGGTATTTAATTAGTTACCAATGTTCTAACTATCAATTATTTATATTTTAAATTTAGTAGCAAAATTCTTAGTTGCTAATTAGATATCAATTTAGAAACCATTTGACAATAATATAAACTAATTTAGAAACCAATTTTTTTTAGTCTATAAAATTGTCTCTAATTTAGTTACTATAATAAGTAATTATTTTTAGTGTCTAAAATTGATTTCTATTTCATGGTTTTTTTTTAGTGTATTTAGTGGGTTACCTTATGTGATAACTTCTTGGTGATGTTCAAAACATTAAAGTTGAGGGATCCTCTTTCAAGATTTTCTACACAGTTATTCAAATCAAGTATCTTGACAATTTGATTTTTTTTTTTTATCTTAGAGTGTATTTAGTAATTTATATAATTAACAATATTTTGGACTTTAGTTATGCAATTACATAAATTATATATTGATTCAAAATGACGTAAAACTTTTTTTTTTTAATTATCACTACAAGAAAATCATGAAATAAAAACCAATTTCAGAGAAAAAATAATTAGTTGTTATAGTGACTAAATTAGAGACTATTTTAGAACTAAAAAAATATTTGATTTCTAAATTAGTTTTTATTATTGTTAAATAGTTTTTAAATTGGTATCTAATTATCTACCAAAATTTTAACAACCAATTATTTAAATTCTAAATTTGATAGAAAAACCTTAATAACTAATTAGATACCAATTTAAAAATCATTTAACAATAATAGAAAATAATTTACAACTAACCATCATTTAACAATAACTCAGATTGATACAAGGAATAACGAGTAGTGCGAATTTTACATGGTTTAGGATCACTGTCTGGTGTAAGGGTGCTTCATATGTGTATTAATTGTAGCTAGGATTACAACTACTTTCAGTTGAGGTGTTGAAAGGTCTACCGGCCTAGTAATTATTTTTTTATATAAGGGTTTCGACATTCTTAGTGTGTCTTCATTTTATATATATAATATATATTTTTATTGTTGATAAAATAAAAGTTGTTGAAAATTCTTAAAAACAAAATAAAATTAAGAAAAAAATACATTGACTGTAACTGGCCAAATCTTCTATTTTTTTAACATCAATTTTGTTAATGAAAAATTTAGAACTCCAATTAAAAGTCTATTTTAATAATTGTTAAAAGCTATACTCCAGTTGTGTAATTAAAGCATTGAGAAATTAAGATGATAAAATCTTACCTGCTATATACCGTAGCCGAGTATTCCCATAAAATGCGCTGAAAAGAAGTAAAATGTGAACTTTATAATAATCTCAACAGTTATTCAAAAAAGACTATTTTCAGATTTTGATAAAGGTTATAGCGGTTAATAAGTTTAACAGTTGTTTATTTTAAAAATAATAAATATTTAATTTAATGCTTACGTTCTTATAAATACATGAAAAACATAAAAGAATACCATTTTTTGTTCTAAAAGTTGGTTGAATTATTAGAATGATATTTTGAAGATGATAATAATGTATGTAAAATGAAACATAAAATATAGATGACTGAAACTTTGTTTTGAAAATTTCTGAAAAAGTTGTTAATAGATGATCATTTGAAAATATATAATTATGTAAAATGTGAATTGAAGAAAAAAAAAGTATGAATTAAAGAAATTAAAAATATAAAAAAAATTATGGTCTAATTGAATTAAAAAGTAGTTTAATTTAACACGAAAACTAAACAAAGATTAGAACGATGTTACAGAGATTGTTATTATAAAGTAAATTTATTAAAGCTAAAATTTTATTCCCCTAAATAAAAAATTTATTTTTTTATTATCCATTTGCATAAACTAAAAATGCAGTTATACTGATAAAACTACTCGATATATATAACTTTCTCATTCAAAATAAGAAATGTAATCATATCTTAATATTTTAATATTTGGTTTAGGATCACTCACATTGGATGCATTGAAGCTTCTGGTTAGAAGAGTCCAAATAGCAATCGTCAAATAGACAAAGATTCTGACAGGCGAGGTTTATCCATGAAATCTCGAATCCATAGACGAGTGCGGTGTGCATGGAAGAGTAGGAATGGTTATCGAAAGTGGAGAGAGAAGTGGGAGCAACAAGCTTTACCTCACACCCAACTTCTAAGTCCTCTGCTTTTAGGTCTCCACCAATTGCAT
>Ga0123342_1009808_pt1 | contig 11260 bp, 2 predicted proteins | sample Turbeawhitnodule_FD_89960 | JGI IMG/M metagenome (GOLD analysis project Ga0123342, IMG submission 89960) | Root nodule microbial communities of legume samples collected from Mexico - Turtle bean Mexico white nodule | ecosystem: Host-associated > Plants > Roots > Nodule | place: Mexico: Nepantla... | reverse complement strand
TTTTTTTTTCTTTTCATTATTATATTTCTCTTTTTTAGTTTTATGTTAGTAACAACAAATCAAAATTAGTGATTCACAAGAATGATGACTTAATTTCTTTAAGGTACAAAGTTAACTTGATATCATTGTCGATGTGGACATGGAAGGATGAATGCTTTCTGAACATTCTTGCAGAGAAGAGAAAAGAAATTGGTTATATTTATTGTGTTATAAATTTAAATTTGTTTAATATATTTTTTACTGTAACTTAATTATTAAAATAATTATTAAAATAGTAGGTTAAAACTCATAAATGATGAGCAAAATGTTTTTATCTTCTTTTTACTTAGTGATATTTTATATTTAAAAGATATGAATACACACATTAATATACAATAACTAGTAACTATAAAGTGGTTTTATTATTATTATAATTAACTCAAACATAAAATATACATATTTTTTATTTTTATATTATTATTATCTGTATTTATATTTATTTAAATGAAATACATATATGTGTATTCATATTTTTTAACTATCAAATTATATATATATATATATTAAAAAAAATATTTTTTTTGAAATAAAAGATTAAATAAAAATAAAGATTGATATTGAGAATATTTTTTTCATATTAAAACATATATTCATATTTTTTTCATATTAAAACATATATTCATATAAACAATATCTAAAAGCTCATCTTTTAGGCGTTACAAAGATAATAATGCATTAATTAACACTTACTTTTATTAAAAAAAAACACAACATAATAACTTTAATCAATTTAGCCTTTCGAAATCTTAAGTTATAACCATATCAAAAACTAGAAATACGATAACAATGAAGCTCAATAAGTTTTTCCTAAAGTATGAAAAATCAAAATCCTAACCTTAGTTATAATTGAATTGAATTGCAAGACATAACTTTTTCTTTGGTCACTTTCTTTTCTTGATATTGATTTCCAACACAAGATAAAAGAAGGAACCACCAACATGAGATTGGGATCAATCTTCGATAGCTCGTGCTTCACCTCCAAGAGTTCTTTTTTGACAAAAAGAGAAATGAATTGTATGTTCAATGAACACAACATTGAAGAGAATGTCAAATGAGAAAGACTAAAAGAGGTCTAAGTGACAAATGAATAAGACTTTTATTGTAATATAATGGAAGGGAGGGATGATTTACTTCAACAAGAATCTAAGTTGTATGATGTAGGTATTGACGACTAAATTCTCAAAAAAGATTTTGAATGTCTTTATTGGCTTGATAACTAAGTTTTTCAAACGATTTTGAATGTGTTTGGTGACATTTCTACTTGTGTATAGTAAAAAAATATGTGAAATATTGTGAATAAGATAATTTAGATTTTTTATTTCTTTCAATCATTTGGTTTTAATTAAGTCAAGTAGTACTATGTGAAATTTTTCGATTTTCTTATCTTTCACAATTTTTTTTCCTCATTAATACTCTTTTGGATTAATTTTAATTTTAATTTTATATTAATACTTTTTAAAATCGATCAAAAAAATTAATTATTTAAAAATACAAAAATAATACAAACTATATTTTACAACAAATATATTTTTCTTTTATTTTTAACTAATATTTCGGTAAATAAATATTTTGTACACTGTAATAAAAAGCAATTATATCTATGAAAGATTTCAAAGAAATCATATCCATCATTTTTATAATTGAAAGAGAATATAATATTTTTCGTATTATCAGTGTATAAAAATTAAACTTGTTTTATTTAATAAAAAATTAACATTAATCATATATATAAACATCTTTTCAATTCAATAAAAAAATTAATATTAATTTATTTTCAATTCAATAGATAAGATAAAAAATCTGTTATTAATTACATTTTTTCGGTGAAAAATCGATCGATTTATTGGTAATATGGTTATAGTAGATTGATAAATAAAAATTACAAATTATTAATATTTTTATTATTTATTTATTAATTCTTTTGTAATTATTATTATTTATACATAATTTATTGCTCATTTATTAAATATTATTTATTAATTACTTATTAACTATTTACTAATGTTTTTGTTATTACTAGCAGAAACACAAGCGCGCTGTAGCGTTTGTGTTATCCGCATCTTTTTATTCTACTCAACTTTCACGATAATAAAAATTTATTACATAGATATAAAAATAATTTTGGATAATTCGAAATTGAAAAATAAAAAATAACATGTAAAAAAAATGATAATTTGATTAATCAACTTTTTTTCTCTCTTATTGTTTGAGTTTCTCTTCTTCAAGCTTTTTATTTTCTTCCATTCGTGATTTTGGAATCAAAGAGTACGATGATGTCCATGTTAAGGTAAATAAAAAAAAATGATAGTTTTACGAAAGAATATAATTGTTTGAAATGAAGTTGAGAGAGTGATTCGAAATGAATGTTATTTTATTTGGTGTGAGGATAAAGATGGGGGTGAGAGTATGCTCTCTTTATTTGGTGTGGGGATAGAGGAAGAGTTGGGTTGGGAGTTAGCTTGCATTACATAACATTAATTTAAAAATTTAAAAATAATTTAAAAAACTAAAAGCACAATTTATTTATTTTTTAAATATTTTTCTTAAATAGTTCATATGAAATGATAAAATAGTTCATTGTACTAATAAGATGAGATATATTAAATAAAGGTAAAATCAGAAAAAAATTATGTAAAAAAAAAACGATTATAATGAAAAATCCTCTTTATATAAGTATAAATTAATAATTTTTTTTTTCGTAAAAATTAAAATCCAAGTCTTATAAATACACATACAACTCATAATAACTAAAAAAACATCTTAATCATCATATGATTTTTATTTTTTTATTATAATATCATTATTATTATTATTATAATATCTATATTTTTAAATATCTTTAAAAGTTTGTTATCTTTTCTTTTAATTTATTATCTTTCTATTAACATAATAGAACATAATTTCATATAAACTCGTGGTTATTGTAATAAAATCTTTCTTCAAAACAAAATATATACATTTATTATTTGATATTTTTATTATTTATTCAATCTTTTATTATAAATTATATATTATTAATGTGTCATAAATAATAATATTAATTTTTTTATGTAATTTTTTAAAACTCAAAAGATAACCATACAAAATTAAGAAGAATCGTTCAAGTTAAATTATGTTTTCTATTTAAATAATAGAAATTTATTTAAATTATTATTATAATTTAATAAATATATTAATTAATATTTTTTTAAATGAATTATAATATTAGAGAATATTTTTATAATAAAATAAATTAAATGTGGATATACGTAAATTCAATAAATTAAAATATTATATTAGAAATTTATAATAATATTTAAAAATGTAGATACATACATGTTTATAATAAAATATAAAATATAAAATATAAATTTATAATAAAAAATAAAATAAAAATACAAATAAGTTTATAATAATTATAATTTTATTAAAATAATATATGGCGAGAATTTATAAATGTATAAGTTTATAATAAATTAAAATATTATATTACAAATTTATAATAATATTAAAAAAATGCAAATAACATACAAGTTTATAATAAAGAAAGGTATAAGTTTATAATAATAAAAAAAATACAATTAAGTTTATAATAATTACAAAATTTATTATATATTTTTATTCACATGTTAAAAAGGAAAACATTAATTAAAAGTTTGATAATTTTGTAATCTTGTAACAATAAATTACATGTTAAAAATGAAACTACTAATTTTAAATCTAAAATTTTTATAATCTTGTAGTCTTGTGATAATAAACTTTTTAAATCGAAAATCAAACAAAAATTAGTATTCAGGGTCCTATCTGAACTTACCTACTACCTATATTGTTAAGTAATTTATTTATTAAATTATAATGGGTATATTATTTCTTTAAAAAAATTATATATATATATATTAAAAGTTAAATTATTATATATACGTAACCATTATTTCTAAAACGATAAATTATTTAATTATTTTAGAATACAAATAAATTATTCAATTATATAATTTATTAAATAAAAAAACATTTTTTATTAAAAGATAAATAATCTAAATATTTTTCATTTTTTTCTTTTTTGACAAAAAATACTATTATTATAATAACTATTGAAATGAAATTATAAAAATATTTTTATTAAGTGTAATTATAAAAATAAACAAAATTTCTAACTTTATTGTATGTGATTTCTTTACTGTGTAGGTAGTTTTTTTATTGGAAATAATTATTTCAATTTTTTTAAAAAAATTGAAAGGGTTAAATTGTAAGAAATTAGTTCCTTTTGTTTGTTTTTTTTTTTTTTAAATTTAATTTTTAAGTTGTTTAAAATTCAAAACTTGAGTTTAAAATAAATAACTGTCTAAATTTATTACATTTTTCTATCCTTTGTCATGTTTTAATGACTGCAACTTTTTATTTTACAATATACAATGCCATCTACTGGTATAGGTAAGATACAATGTACATGCATTAATTTCTCTGTACTAAAATAGCTACGGCATTAGAAGAAATTGGTTGGTTAAATAATAATGTGGATATGGTGCTTAACAAACCATAAAAAAGATATATGATGATAACCAGTTAAAATTTAAAATACCTGAAAATGAACCATATTAATAATGATTCACTATTTTAATAATAAAACAAAAAAACAAAAAATTGTACTTGATAAAATAAAATTTAGTTATATTTTTATTCAACCAAATTTGAAGTGATTCTGATTTCTGAAATTAAAAATATTAAATTTAAATGAATGGAATCTCCATCGCTCAATATCTTTAAATATCTATCATTTGAGAATTTGAGACATGATCAAATATTAAATGTGAAGAATTATTCTAATAAAATAATAATTGTTCTACAGAGTCTAGAAAATTAATATTTTTTAACACCTGAGGCCATTATCTCAATTCTCAAATTCTTTTCCCCCCTTTTTGTTCATCTCTCTTCTCCCACACCCACACAACAGACAAACAACGCACGCATGAAAATAATAATAATTAATATTTCTCAAAATAAAAAAAAAAAGATAAAAGAGTTTTGTTGAATATAGTTTATGATTTTATTTTCTTTGTTGTTTTGTTGAGTTAATCAAAAGAGAGAGAATAAATATATTGGCTTTGTCTGTTTGTGTGGTGGATCTGTGTTGTTACATAAGAGGAATTGGTTAGGTTGATTTTGGTTTTTGGTTGGAAGATGGATTCTAAGGATTTTCGATCCATATTGGAGAGCGCGGGCATCGACATTTGGATGTTGATGGATGTCGCCATCGCAGTGGCGTCTGTCGACCACAGTGATGAATTGAGGCGTCGAAGAGACGGAATCGTGGAGCGCCTCTATGCCACGAGCTCCGTGTCATCTCCGCCGTGTCCAAATTGTGATGTCGACGACGTTAGAGAAATCGAGATGCAAAGCAATGTTAATCCCTCCGTGGAGGAGGAAAAGGAAACTTGCGAAGTCTTGTTTGATGATGAACAAAAGAAGATTCTAGAGATTAAAGAGCAACTTGAAGATCCTCACCAGGTCTTTTTACTTTCATTTCTCAATTTAGGAGTTTCTCTTAGCTTACTCGTCTCTCTAATTATGAATCTTGATTTCTTTCGTAGTCCATAGATTCGTTGTTGGAGCTGTTGCAGAATCTAGCAGACATGGATATCACATTCCAAGCCTTGGAAGTAACTTATTTTATTACATTCAGTTTGTTAATTGTTTCTGTTTTTCATTTTTGTATCTTTTAATTTCATGTAAAATTGATTCTGTAGGAGACTGACATTGGGAGGCATGTGAATCGGTTGAGAAAGCATTCGTCTAATGACGTTAAGAAATTGGTGAAGTTGCTCGTCAGGTTTTGAATCTAACTATTTTCTGTTTCTTTTTTAGAATGTGAATAATGAGTGTTAATCGAAACATTTTAATGGATGAATTTTGCTGAACATTTGTTTTGTTACTTTTACGTGTTTATGCAGGAAATGGAAGGAGATTATAGATGAATGGATGAAGTTGAAGACGCCAGGAGAAGCGACTACTACTGTCGTGGGTAATCTTTGTTTGAGAAAATTAATTACTTTTTCAAATGAAAATGTGTAAAGAAGGACTTTGGTTTTTATTAAGTTGAAAATGTTGAAATTCGTTTATTTATATATCTCGTTGGCATGTCAGCTGACGAGGAATCGCCACAAGAGAAAATCCTGCAAAATGGGCATCGTCAGGTTATAGAAATCTTTTAATGATTCAGTGTTTTTCCATGAAAAGAAGATGAAGTTTTTCTTTCTTAACAAATTGTCTTTCTAATATTCTGTTCCTTCCATAGATTCCCGATTTTGCGGACTCGCCAAATGCACTCAGTGAGTACAATATTAGATTTCAAGCTTCATTTGTATCTCGTTTGGATTTGTTTGACATAGTAACATGTTTCCTACTCATACAGATGAGAGTTTTGGGTCAGAGCACAACAACATTGAACCACAACAACGAAAACCAAAAGCAATTCCTCGCAAAGAATCTCCCCCACAACCATCGGCATCAGTTACTACTCCTACTCTTGCACCTCAACTTATTGATAAGAATTTATAACCTTTCTGGAGTCTCTGATCTGATCTTCTAAATGTGGCTACTAAATTGTGGAGGTTGTTGTTTCAAAATCACGAAACAAGTTTAAAACCAAACTACAATAATAAAAGCTCCATTATGCAGTACCTGTGCAAGATCATAGTGTGAGTAGTCCTGACTTGTTGAATGATTGCAGAGACAAAGAGAGAGCAATTTTGAGTTGGATAAACTTGCTTCAGCAAGAAAGCGACTTATAGAGAACTACAAAGAGGTTGCAAATGGTGAATTTTTTACTTCTATTTAATTTTCATTTTCTTGCTATCTACGTATTGTTTCTTCCGTCATTTAGTTTCAAAGCATGCTAAAAGGTTATATACTGACTATTATCTTGTGTGTCTGCTGTGTGTCTAGCCAAAAAGCAAAGAACGATCCAGGTGATGGATCTCCATGAGCTGCCAAAACCCAAGAATGCCTTCTTCGGAAAAAACAAAGGTGGCACCAGTCAGAGAAAACACTGGTGAAATGGCATTTTGTGGGTGGGTGATGCGCCATTGTCCAAAAATTGATTTCAGCACAAAAAGATAACAATCATTCAGCTATACCTTCATTTAATACATTTTTTATGTTATCAAGTAAAACGGAAAAGAGCAAATTTTGAACAATCTAAGAAAAACATTTTATATATTGAACTAATATAGTCTTTGTTCAAGACATTATTACACTTCAAATATTCTTATGCCTCTTGATCTTGTGGAACTGGGAAAGGCAGTTATGCTATACATGTATAAACTGTTGAGTAAGAGAAAAATTATGAAGACGACATTTATGTTCATTGATAGATACATTTAAATAAGGTTGCGTGATTTTGTAAGATCATTTTACCGTATGACCAATAAAATTTAAGAAGAATTGATTGAAAACCCATTTTCTGTTGGTTAAAGGATTCTGCTTCCTACAAAAATGACATCACTTTTAGTAATATTGATACTGTATAATACTTTTAGTAGAGTATGAATTTCTTATATACTTTTTGCAATATTTTTAGTTTATAAAAAATAAAGGGTAATATAATGTTTTTCTCATTTATATTAAATTGCTAGAATACAAATTCATATTTAAAAACTATTCCAATTGAAGATATAAATTAATCTGATATATGCCCAAAATGATCTATACCTATAGAACCTTTAGTTAAATGCATCATCCAACCATCAACATTTACATAAAATTATTTTTAAATACATATAATTTCATTCAATTTAAATTCTATACTAATTTCAATGACGTTACCGATCCAAAATAGATGTAAAAGTAATTTATTTATTTTTTTAACATAAATAATAAAAGCAAAATTATTAGAACACAAGAATTTAGTTGAAAATATCGATTTTTTTAATATTTATTATTAATAAAAATTTAATTAAAAATATTCAAATTCATCGTGTAATTGAAACTTAATTAAGCTAATTTTTCAGTAAATAAAAAAGCAAAATTATACTAAAAATGTTAGCTTAAGAATCTCTAAAAATAATTAGTTAAAATTTAATGTTTAATGATCAATCAGATCCTCAATTGTATTGTACCTTTAAACAAGTAATTTGATATTAAATTAAAAATTTAAAGACGAATTTACAGTTTTGTACACACTTAAGTTAAATTATCTTCCAAAATCTAAATTCTCTCTTAAAGAGAAAAACTATCATTTACTCTTATTATACAAAATTTAAGTATAGTTAGGTACACATATGGTTCCTCAGTTTAAATTCGTACTATAAAATTTTTGTTTCTATAGTTTGCATTTTAAACAATTTTACGAATTTAAAGGGTGCAGAAAGAAACACCCTAAAACCTAATTAACCCAGTGCGAGTTTGCATTCAAAATTTAACAAAAAATAAACACTCAGCCGTGTGATTTGCGAATTATGTGAGTGTTCCGCAGAATTTTACCCAGATATAAATAATAACATTTCTATCCAAATTACTAAAAAATAAAAATAATTTCAAATAATAAAATAACAAAGAATCTATTCTATAACTTTTTAATCAACTCTTATAATTTATAACATTAAAAATACCACTTATCTTTTTCTTTCATTTCGTCCAATTTTATTGATCCAAACATAAACTAAGAGGAAGTGAAAGTGAAATGAGAGATTGACTCTTCTATATTGCTTTAGTTCTTCACGTTAATTTTTGTTTTTACATTTGACTATTTCTGTGAAATTATAAAAATTATCTTAAATTGGTATTTGTTAAATAATAAAAATAATTAATATTTTAATTTTTTTATATATTATTAAATTAATTAAGTTTAAAATTCACTTCTTAATATAAGTAAAAAAAATCATTTTATTTTAAGTATCACTATGTAACTTGAAATATCAAACAACAACAATAATTTGTTATCACATGAAAAATATATTATTAAAAAAAATAAAAAATATGGAGTTTTGTATTTTAATGTGGACCCATATTTTTATTTATTAAATATGTTTACTCCTATTATTTAAACTAGTTTTAGTGATATTCCTTCGCATTTTCTGAATTGAAATCGTTTTTTTATATAAACATATAATTTTTTTATCATTCTAAATCATCGATAGAATTTAAACTAGAATAAGTTTACTTTTTTTCAGGTAATAAGTGGTATCTAAAGCCCTTTGTTTGGTTACTTTTCGTACCCCATTGGATTGGTCCACTAAAAAAGTATTAAAGTGTTCCTAAAAGTCACAACTCCGTAGTTAATCAAAAGTTGACAGTAGTGCCTTATATCATTTCCATTTCAAGAATTTATCACATTAAATTTTAACATTTTATTAATGTTTCACTTTATCCTATTATTTTAAAGATTTTTTTTATATTTTTATTTTAATGCAAGGATTTTATAACAATTATACTATAATAAATTACAATAAATTTTTATTCGGTTGATAGTAGAAATAGATATTTTTAAGATATAATTTCTTTTTTCTTTTTCTTATGACGAAAAATATTAAATTTTATATTGCATAAGTACAATTAAATAGTGTTGTAAAACTTTTGTTTTAAAATTATTATCTGGATATGACCATTGTAATAGAGATGTTTTTGTTAAGATATAGAAGTGTTCAATTACTTTCAAATCCAATAGTATTCTTTAAAATTTTTGTCATTTAAGATACTTTTATCCTTAATACGTGATAAGTTTTATCAAATTTATAATTTTGAATATCCACAAATTTTTTTATAAGTTATAAAAAGATATTATAATTTAATATTAGAAAATTCGTTAAAACTTTGACTGAGAGTTATAATTATTTTCTTATAAAAATAGTCTTTTAAGTTTTTTTTTTTAAACCCTTATCTTTTGAGAAGTTATTTCAACCTGAGAAGAAGTAACAGTATTATTAGTATGGAGAATTTGGTCGGCAGAGATAAAGTTTTGGTCTTTTGGACCACATTTGGTAACATCTCTTATTTCTTTTTGGTCAAATTCAAAAACAATAAAAGTGACTTTGTGTTAAAAAAGGGTTACATCTAAGATAAAATTATCCAAAACCCTAGACCTGCAATTTGCATATTCAACACATGTGCCTTTTTCGTTTCCTACAATCATTTTCTCACAGACAACATAATAAAATATATACACAATTCACAAATAATAAAGTCTGTTTATACATATATATATATATATAATATATTTTTTTTCAAAACGTTACTTCTTTAATATTATTCACTAAAAAAAAAATCATTAAATAGAGAAAAATAATAATTAGTGATTTTCTAAAATATTGAGATTTTATTCTCTTAATAATTTTTTACTTGGTTAGTATTTTCGATGAAATTTCTTGTTCATAAAAGTAATATTTTTTATGTAAAATAATATTTATTTAAACTAGCACTTTTAAAGACTTTTAACTTTAAATATACTAGATATGTATAACATAAATATGTTAATTAAATATATAATTATTTGTTTTTAACATTTAAATAAAACTTAACTAAAGAACGTCTAATCTGTATAGATAGACATAATTATTCATCACTTTCATGACAATGGAAATATTAAGTGATGTTTAATTTCTATCTATATTGTTAGAAGAAAATATATATCAGTAATTTTTCAGAAATACAAATTACGTGCAAATCAAGGAGGTATGAGAGAGTGTGAGGAACACTAAAAAAAATCATAAAATATAAATTAATTTTTAGAGAAAAAAATAATTAGTTGTTATAGTAACTAAATTATAGACTAAAAAAATTTTAGTTTCTAAATTGGCATCTAATTAGCTATCAAAATTTATTTATTTATGAGAAGACAAAATGCAAATTATAATTATTATAAAAGCAATCCTAAGATGTTTTGAAATGAAACCCAATAGGGGAATCTTAGGAAAATAAATATGTGGGAAACTATGATATAGAAAATTAAAAATAGACTTAGCACTTTGGAAGGGTAACTTTTGCATGTAGGGTTTACTTAATTAAATTTGTACTTATTGCCCTCCCAATCTTTTTCCTACCCTTCTTTATAGCCCCACAAAAGATAATAAAGAAAATTAATAAAACTCAAAGAAGCTTTTTGTGGGGAAAGGGAAAGAGGAAAAGAAAATAGTTTGGGTTAGTTAGCCAAAAATATGTAAACCCAAAGAACTTTTGAGGTTTAGACAAAATGAAGGAATATATATATATATATATATATATATATATATATATATATATATATATATTT
>Ga0123342_1009807_pt1 | contig 11261 bp, 8 predicted proteins | sample Turbeawhitnodule_FD_89960 | JGI IMG/M metagenome (GOLD analysis project Ga0123342, IMG submission 89960) | Root nodule microbial communities of legume samples collected from Mexico - Turtle bean Mexico white nodule | ecosystem: Host-associated > Plants > Roots > Nodule | place: Mexico: Nepantla... | reverse complement strand
GGTGAGTTCTTGTCTTAGAACAATGATCCAACTCTAAGAAAAGTGCCTCTATAATGTCCAGCTCAAGGTGATTCCTAAGAATGTCAAGAATCATTCTCTATATGGCTAGTGGAATCACATCTTGAGTGGATTACAAATTAAACTACCCAGATCCCACCCAAACACAGCAGCAACACCAACCTTTCATCAAACACATAGGATTTGGATTCTTCAAAGCACTTGATCACTCTTGATCAACAGTTGCTTCTTTAAAACAAGGGGATTTATCTATTACTGAATTTTTCACTAAACTCAGAATTGTTTGGGATGAATTGGAAAATTTTAGGCCTAATCCTATATGTGTCTGTGCAACCAAATGTTCATGTTCCGTTTTATCTGTTATTAATCAAAGAAGGTGTGAAGATCAGGCTATGCAGTTCGTGCATGGACTGAATGATCAATATCAAAATATAAGATCCCATGTTCTTCTTATGGAACCCATGCCTCCCATAACCAATTTTTTTTCTCTTGTGGCTCAACAAGAGCGCCAATTAGCCAGCAATTTTCTGACCACTAGTGTTAATAGTTTTAATTCCAATTGGAGTATCCCTGCTATTTTCTCTTTTTGTGGTAAGAATGGTTATACCGAAAATGCTTGCTTCCGCAAAATTGGTTTTCCTAATCAAGAAAAAAAAGTTTAAAAATATGGCAGTAACAACAACAAGAAACTGTGTACCCACTGTAATAGGGCAGGTCATACCCCCCCCCCCCGCCCCCGAGTATAAGCTTCATAAAACTAGTGTTGCTAATGTTGTAATATCTAATGATGTTTTTCCTGAGCATGCCAAGAAAGAACAGGAAAATTGTGTTTTTCACCTCTCTATGCAGTAGTATCAGGCCTTGGCTGACATTCTCAAGCAACATGCTAATGGAGCCACTACCAGCCAAGCGCTAGTGAATCAAGTGGGATCCTTCATTGTGAATTCCCCACACAAAGTTGTTGAACAGACTCCAACTAGTAATATGTACGCTTTAAATGATTACAAAATGCTAATAACTATTGGCTTATATACTCAGGGGCCACTGACCATGTATGCATATCTCTATCTGAATATTCTTCTCATAAGAGCATTAAACCCATTCAAATCAGCATACCTAATGGTCATCATGTTTTTTCCTGATTTTTGGAACCATTATTTTCAATGACAAACTGCATCTTACTGATGTTTTATATGTTCCTCAATTTGCTTTTAACCTCATATTTGCTTCAAAACTCAGTCTCACCCTAAACTGCAGTTTAATCTTTTCTTCTACCTATTATTTGATATAAGACAATCAAACCAAATAGAGGATTGGTTTAGTTGATGCTAAAGCTTCTTATGTTGTTTCTTCTTTCAATTGTGTTGTTGAAAACATTAAATTGTGGCATTACAAACTGGGCCACCTATCTGATGAGAGATTGAATGTTTTGAAAAATAAATACCCATGCATTTATGCTGAAAAAATGCATGTATGTGACGCTTGCCACCGTGCAAAACAAAAGAAACTTTCTTTTGCTTTAAGTAAATCTGTCATTGTTAAAAGTTTTGAATTACTTCACATGGACATTTGGGGACCATGTTCTATTGTTTCTATGCGTGGTTTTAGATATTTTCTAACTATTGTTGATGACTTCTCTCGCTATACTTGGGTCATTCTCTTGCATAATAAATTTGAAGTTCATAATCATATTCTTAAATTCATTGCCTATGCTGAAAATCAATTTCAAACTACTGTTCAAATTATTAGAACTGATAATGGTGCTGAATTTGCTATGAAAGATTTTTTCTCATCTAAAGGCATTATTCATCAAACTACTTGTGTTGAAACTCCTAAACAAAATGGCATAGTTGAAAGAAAACACCAACACCTCTTTAATGTAACCTGTGCCTTGCTTTTTCAAGCTAACTTGCCCCCCTCTTTTTTGGGATTTTGTTGTACAACACGTTGCCCTCCTTATTAATTGCATTCCCACTCCCTTTTTACGCAACACTTCAGCCTATGAAAAAATTAATGGAAAGCTTTTTTATCTCTCTTGCTTACGTGTTTTTGGATGCTTGTGTTACTCCAATAATCTTACTGCCCATAGAAAGAAACTTGATGCACATTTTGTTCATGGTATATTTCTTGGCTTTCAACCCAACACTAAGGTTTATCTTTTTCTAAATCTCACTAACCATAATATTGAAGTATTGAAACACATTGTCTTTCATGAAGATCATTTTCCATATAAAATGAACACTGCACCTAGAAAAATCCCAATGATTTATCTCTATTCGTTCCCTCTAACTATGATTCCAACTCTGATTTTTCTTTTGATCCCGCTCCTCTTGAGACTCTGACACCTCATCCTCCTGAAGTTGTTCTGGATGCACCTCATCCTCCTGAAGTTGTTCTGGATGCACATCCAAGACGCTCCACATGTCCACGATGACCTTCTACATACCTAGAAGATTTTCACACTGAGTTACCGCTCACAAACAATGTAAGTACTAAATATCCTCTTTGTAATTTCATTTCATATCACTCCTTATCACCCAACTTTAAACACACTATTTCTTTTATTTCATATCACATGGAACCACGTAATTACACTGAGGCCTCTAAGCACAGTTGTTGGCAGCAAGCCATGAAAGATGAACTAGATGCTCTAGCCACTAACAACACATGGATCATGACATCTCTACCCCCTAGCAAAACCGTCATTGGTTGTCGCTGGATTTATAAGATCAAACATAGGTATGATGGAACCATAGATAGATATAAAGCTCGCCTAGTAGCAAAAGGTTATACCCAATTAGAAGGCCTTGACTTTCTAGATACCTATGCCCATGTTGCCAAATTAACCACTCTTCGGCTGCTCGTAGCAATTGTTGCCGCCAATAACTGACCCTCACTCAACTTGACGTCAACAATTCCTTCTTACATGGTGAATTGATTAAAGAAGTTTGTATGAAACCACCTCCTAGTCTTGTTATTCCCCACTCCAACAGTGTTTTAAAACTTCAAAGGTCTCTCTATAGGCTTCGTCAGATTGGGAGACAATGGTATGCAAAGCTATCATCCTTCTTAATTTCAAATAAATACATTGTATCTAATGCAGACCACTCCTTATTTTTAAAACATTCTGGTTCTAATACAACTACATTACTTGTCTATGTGGATGATATTGTGTTGACTGGCAATGACAAAGCTGAAATTCTTCATATTACCAACATGTTGGACCAACATTTTAAGATCAATAATCTAGGCGCTCTCACTTATTTCTTAAGTCTTAAAGTAGCCCGCAATAGCTCTGGCATACACCTCAGTCAAATAAAATACACCATTGATCTCCTACATGAAACAGGCATGCAGGATTGTGCCCATATGCCCACTCCCATGGCACATTCATCTCAGCTTTCCATCACTGAAGGAACTTCACTGATTGATGAAGAAGCCTCGGCTTATCGCAGACTTATTGAACGTTTGATTTATCTAACCAACACCAGGCCTGACATTGCTTTCAGTGTTCACAATCTAAGCCAATTTGTTTCTGCACCCACTAGCAACCATAATCAAGCTGCCTTTTGTATTCTACGATACCTTAAAGGTATCCTGGATCTGGTATTTTTTTATTCAGCAATAGCTCCATGCATTTAAAGGCTTATAGTGATTCAGATTGGGCTACATGTCTTGATTCAAGAAAACCAGTCATTGGCTTTTCTGTTTTTTTGGGTGAATCCCTCATATCATGGAAATCCAAAAAGCAACAAACCATATCAAAAATCTCTTTTGAAGCAGAATATAGAGCCCTTGTTGCCACTACCTGTGAACTCAAGTGGCTAACCTTTCTTCTTCAAGACCTGCACGTCCCTTTCATCACTCCTACAACCTTATATTGTGATAGCCAATCTGCTATACAGATTGCATCTAACCAAGTCTTTCACGAACACACCAAACATATTGAAATCGATTGTCACATTGTCAGAGAAAAGCTCAATGCAGGGCTTCTCAAATTACTTCTGATATCCTCTGCCATGCAAACAGCTGACATCCTCACCAAACCTCTCCATCCTTCTGCCTTCAAAGAGCTTGTATGCAAGCTGGGAATGAAAAACATCTATTCCCAACTTGATGGGGGGTGATAACAGTATTAGTTTTTGTTATTTAATATTAACAGTTTTTGTTTAATTTTTGTTATAACAGATTTTTTGGTATGGGCCCATTACGTTCTCTTTATTGTACTCCTTAGGCCCAACTCTATTAGCAAGATTTTTCCTTTAAATCTTCTTTACCTTGTAATCAAAGAAACATGTAATACAATTTTCTCAGTTTTTTACTTTCTTCTCCAAAGTTGTGCCTATCTCAATTACGTGTCTTTGTCGGTTCACGCTTCTCTATCACAAATCATTTTGCGTTCATCTAGCGGCAACACATCTGCTCTGTTAGATAGCTTAAAAGTGGCTACTGTGTTAAATTGAGCAATCATATGTAGTTTCCTGTAGCAATCACCACTGTTATGCAGACTTGTTCTATTCCTAAAAGTTTTTCTCTGGCAATGCAGTTATGTTCCATTTAATTCCAAACTACATACCATCTTTATAGCTTTTGGTAACCTTCCTTGTCCATTCTTCACTGATATTCTTTTTTGTTGTATCATGTGCATTGTGTCTATGCTCATTACAACCCTTGTAGGAGCCTTCCCTTATGTTCTTGAACACCTGCACACACTATCTATCTTAGCCCTAGAGTCATAACCATTAGTAGAGAATTAATATTTGTGTACCACATGTACTTTGTGTACCAGTTGGTATCCTAAGACCTCTTCTCCTAAGTTAATGTTTAAAAAAAATTATGGGATTTAAGTATCAAAATGAGTAAGTGAACTATGATAAGGGAAATTTGTTTCTTATCCAAACACATACCTTCAACTGTGCCACACACAATACCTGTTTAGCATCTATTTTTCGATTTTGAGAAACAATTAAATTCCGTTGCTTCCAAATAGTCCACACTAACACAACCCACGCCCCTTTTCAAATCAGGTTTTGTTTAGAGGTAAAAAAATGACATTTTGAAGTGATTAAAATTGTCCTTTGACCTGTTGTGTGTGACATTACGGATAGCCAGCCATTTTTGACACTAGTTTCATGTATTGATGTGTGATAATTTTCGTTTAGCATTAAAATTAAAATGATTTAAATAGAGAGTGTCTAACACCAAAGAGATCATATAGTATATATAAATAAGGTCATATAACCCAAAATCGTCTCCCATCGAATTCTATAGTCAATTCAGTAAATGAGTGGTAAGAATCTATCTGCATGCAATAAAAGTTTAACAATAAAGTAAAAGGAATAGAGATTGTTGTGCAGAAAAATAAAGTAAAGATTATAAAATAATTACTTTTAGGCTTTTCCATCAATGAATTCTTCATTAGTTAATAAATATATCATTCATTCAATCGTCTAAAAGGAATTGAATTGACCAACATACGTCAGCCAAAGACATTTGAATCTCATTAATGAAACATGTGTCCACTAATTTATTTGGTACCGTACTTGTCTCCTCCATGCGTATACTAAAAATATTTGTTATCTTTTACCTCTTGAATCATGCGCTCAAGATATTTTTCAGGAAACTAAACATGAGTCTAATTAAAGATAGAATTGAATTATCAACGTGTGTTTAAAAACAATTTCCAAAATAGCAATTAAACTCAAAAAAATACTAAACATTTTACCGCAGTCAGATATTGAAGAACAAAACTTTAACTGCACAAAATCTCATAATTCATTATGAAATTACAAGAGAATCAACTCAAAGGAGTTTATCCTTACATGCGAAGGCAAAACAAAAGTATTAGAAAGAAGAAAACTAGAAAACTAAGAAAACCTTCATGATCTCTTTTTCAAACGTTATTGTGAAGTTTGATGATTTCTCATTGAAGCTTGTATGTTTCAATAGGTTTTGCTGCTCTAAGGGTCTCAGAAAAATATTCTGGTTCAGATTTTGTTAACAGTTTTCCGTTTCCAACTTTCTAGAATTCTCGAATTTTGTTTCCTTTTTATCACAATTCTATTTCCAGATTTATCATGATTTTGTTTCTTTGTGTTTTGCATGAAATTTGTTTCCAATTCTGTTTTTTTTTTAATATTGTAGATTTTATTCTCTTATTCTTCTCCTCAAATTTCTTTTTATGTTTTGATTCAAAGAATCAACTTGGACTTTTGCATGGCTCACTCACAAAGGTAGAAACTTCATTCAGACTGTCTAGCCGACCATTTACTCTAACAACACATAATTAATAGAAATGATAGTTAAGACCCAAATAAATCTAATTAAATTAATCTCATTTAAAATAGTGAATTTATTCATAATTACAATCCAAGAAAATATGATTAAATTTTTAAAATGTGAATAAAATTATACTCATAATGTTATAATCAACTGATCAATAAAGACACAAATTGTCACTGAAATGGACACCCTACGAGGACATGCCAAGAAAAATGTTTTAACTTTCCATAGACCTAAAAACATTTCATCTCACCCTCGTACCATGATGTTGTAATACATCTAAGTTGATTTGCTAGAGAACTCATGATTTTCACCTATTCTCCAAATTCTCTTATCAAGTCGAACCCTACTTGAACATTGCAAGTTCATCCATATCCTTAATATCCTTTCGTTATCTTCACTCTTTACACCTATTACACTTATTTCTCATACTACTATATTTATATTTATATTTAAATTGAACAATGTTTTTTCATAACCACTTGCCTCATATTTCAACCTCCACTTCCACTTACCTAGTAAGCTAACATAAAAATATTTGTTTATATGATGTGATATAAAAGAACATTTTTACATAAATCTATATTAAAGTTTTGTTTGGGTGAAAAAAAGTTACTACATAATAATCATCAGGAGAACTTCTCAATTGCACGACAACAATTGAATAATAAAAAGAACTTCTCAACACATGATAACATTTGGGTTTATAAATGCTCTTTGAATTGAAATGAAAGTTATCATTATAATATTATTAATATAAATGATTAGATGTATGCATAGCTAGTTTCTAAATAAATAACTTATTTTTCATGCGTTGCTTTACTATGAATACGTTATCTTTTCTCATATTTTTTATACATAAATTCCATTTTAAAATAAACATAAATTCAAAGTTAGGACATGTGTATTTGCAAAAAATATTATATTTAATTAATATTTGAAAAAACAAAAAACTTTAAAACTTAAACTAGAATCATTTAAAACATATGGCTACACTTTGAGAATTAAAAAAGATACTTCCACCATAAACTGGTGTTAGTACTACTACTACTTCCAATTGAACTAATTTGGATTTTTTTTAGAACTTACCCATTTAGGTAATTATAAAAACAAATTACACTAAATCAATAAATTATTTCAGTAATGGTAATCACACCATTAGAGTAAACCTATAAGAATAATTCTTCTTTGGACGAAAGGATAGACACTTTTTCTAATTCTCTTTTCTTTCTCTCTCTTTTTTTAGCAATACTCTCTTTCTACTATTGCTTGAAAACTATTGCAAGTATGACTTTTTTTGTGGTTTTACTTTTTATTTAATAATTCTTTCTCTTTATTTAAAAATAAAATCTATCAAAAATTGTAATTTGAAATATTTTTTAAAAAATTTACATACTTAGAAATATTTCATTTTCATCCTTATCTATACCACTTTAAATCTTTATAGTCTCTATGAAATTATTAAAATATTCTCTTAATTTTGAAAGATTACACAGGTTTTCTTTACTTTTTTTTATAATATATATAAAAAAATATAAGAAGAAAATAATAGTATAATAAACTTTTCTCTTCCTAATGTGAATAGATAACAGAAGAACATAAAGAATGCATCTCTAAGTCTTCTTTTCTGACTTCTCATTACTGTATTCAAATTGAGCTACTCAATCACTTCTTTGGTCTTCATTGCAATTCCCTGAACTTTCCCATTTCCAACATTTTCGAAGTGATTAATTGACAAAAAAGGTTAAAAGTGACTTACTTTTAAATAATTATGTACAAGTAGAAATTAATATATATATATATATATATTATGATAAAAAAAAAAGAGTTTTTAAATTGAAAGTGAATTTCTCTATCTTCTACCGTCTTTTTTTATATATATAATGAAAAAACAAAGCTTTTTTTTATCATATCCTCCTTTCAAAGCCATAAAAATGTAAACATATTGACTATGATTAATATTGGTAGGAAAATCTCTTATTATAATTTTTTTTTATCATTGAGAGCAAAAACATGCCTTTAATTTCTATTTTATTTTCGATATAACTTTTTCTTATCATTGTTGAAATTAGATATTTTGACCGAAGGGACACGCGGCACATGTTTTTGATTTGTCCATCTTAAATAATTTCATCTACCACTTCAAGTGTTCACATCGCAGCGTTTACTTCTTATTTTACTTTTCCATACATAAACCATCAATTTCTTCTTTTTTATTAAGTAATTATTAAAATAGATGAAATTTTTAAAAATTATCAAAATAGATACAAGATTATGATATCACAAAAATTTCGTTAAAAAAAATATAAATATTAAAATCAGGTCAAGTAAGACGACTTCAATGTATTAATTTAAACGTAATCAAATTTCAACCAAATTGTATATTCACACTAGTTATACATTTTTTATAATTTTTTAAAATCTTATCCTTTTATCTTCTAAAATTTTATACCCTCAAATCTTTCTAAAATCAATATTTCTTCTTATTGATGATACCTAATTAGTCTTATTTATTGATATCTTATTGCTTTAGTAAAAGGGTCTCTTTCAACAATCACAAATTTAAAAAATATATTCACTTCAACCACATAAATGGAAGAGAATTAAGAATCAAAAACACTTAAAAAATTTCAATCAATTTACAGTTGATAAAACTAGAAGGTAGTTGCTAAATACATGTATTAAATTTTATAACCACATTACACCCAGTGAAATAAACATGTATCATTCTTAACAAGTATTTCATAATAAACATATTTAAGTATTAAACACCTCATGTACGATTCCTTTTAATTATGACTAAGAAATTCATTTTGCCCTTGCATAGCTAGTCCATGATGTTTTCATGACAACTTCACACATTTTCTTGCTCTATGCTTGACTCATGTGGAATTGTTACTTTTTTCTTTTCTTCCATCTTGTTCTTCGGGTACGTCTTTATCATCAACATAAGACCTCTACAGATGTTCGTTATCCTCTACAGAAGAACTATCATGCACATCAGATTTTGCCTATGCAGTTAAAAATCCTTGTAACTCTTTCAACTCCTTCTCCAAATTGCTAATGACAACCTATTATTTCTTCGCTTGGCGAAGCATATCAACTACTCTCAGCTTCATTTTACCATAATCTTTATTTTTACATGTTGGTTGTAAATCCACGTCGAACTACCTCAAATGCTTATAGAACGAATTCATTTGCAGCTCTTCATTGGATACAAATAAGTCCACAATAATTTGTTCATGCACACAATAAATACCAACATAAATGAAAAAAAAATTTAAGTATTCTACATTTAATAAAAATTTCATGTATTCTACAAACCACATTTTGTTGCGACCCACATGCAATTTCAATGTCACCCAGCCTAACATTAATCCAGTATGTGATACAAGGATATCTATTTCCAATATCGGCACTTGGCGCTTATAAGAGAACAAATGTTCAAGAACCCATATCTACACAATTCATGTCATAAATTAATGTTAGTAACCACAAAATGGATGGGAAGTCATTACACATACGAACTAAACATTTTAAATTACCTACATTAAGTAGACACAACCACCAACATGGATATATGTAGCATTAGTTTTTCTCATAAATCATTTTCTCATATACATCACTATGTTTGAAAAAACTCCTACTCTTACAATTGTTTTCTATTTTTGCTAAGTCATATTTGTCTCCCACAACTTTAAGACCTATACCTAAAAAAACATCTAACACAGTAAATGAGACAACTGTAGAGTTCACTACAAAACTGTGACTCCTCTCCACCCATCTAGTACATAACTCCCTTAAAAGGCAGTGAACACTCACTTTCCATTCTATAAAAAGTTTCCCTGGATTTGTGCAGGAAGTTTAATGTCGGTCACCACATATTCCTACTAGGGTAACCATATACTGTCACCCTCTAAGTTGAGTGAATTTTTGTGGTCACTTCACACTGTCATACTCTCATGGTCTCTAAGAAACTTATTTAACCCACTTTCTCCCCACCTCATGCCCCTCCCCAACCAAGACGAACACTCACTTCTCATTTCCATAAAAAAATTTCTTGGGTTTGTGCAGGAAGTGTAATGTGGGTCACCACATATTCCTACTAGGGTCACCACATATTGTCACTCTATAAGTTGAGTGAATTTTTGTGTTCACTTCACACTGTCCTACTCTCATGACCTTGCACTTGCAACAATGAAGGACAATGTGCACTGCAACAATGAAGGACAATGTGCACAACATTTGCCCGAGAATGAAGGATGTGCACAACACTTGCAGCAATAAAGAACAATGCGCACGACACTTACACGAGAATGAAGGAACGTGAACAAGAATGAAAAAGACAATGGCTACGGAAGAAGAAGACACCCCAATATCTTAAACCCTAATTTTTATCCTTTCTGAACTTTAAAGAAATTTTTAATCTATTAAACGTATTAAACTGCTCCACAACTTCAATAAAATAATATTAACTTTCACACTACTTTGACACGTAGATAGTTGTATGATTGAGCAACTGCGGTGCCAGTGGTTTAACCATCATTTTCCTTATAAAAACCAACGAACTTTATTTATCATTTGACAATTGACTTTTCAGTTCTTTGAGAAACAAGGAAACGATGGAAAGTACTGAGAAAAGAGTGAACAAAGCAGAGGAAAATGGTGGCTTCTTTTGTTCTCTTTCATTTTAAATAATGACATGAACTTCAACATTAGCACGCAGTATCATGCAAATGGCATGTTCAAGAGTGTGTTTGGGTGTTCTGATTCCTCTGATATTGTTCCATAAGTTGCATGCTTCATCTTCCTTGTCTCTCTCCGTAGAGAAGTTGAAAGAAGACGTGATAGTGTCATCACCCAAACCAACATTCACAGCAGGCTTTTACGCCGTCGGACAAAACGCTTTCTGCTTCGCAATATGGTACACCAACTCACCCAACACCCTCGTTTGGATCGCC
>Ga0123342_1009805_pt1 | contig 11262 bp, 10 predicted proteins | sample Turbeawhitnodule_FD_89960 | JGI IMG/M metagenome (GOLD analysis project Ga0123342, IMG submission 89960) | Root nodule microbial communities of legume samples collected from Mexico - Turtle bean Mexico white nodule | ecosystem: Host-associated > Plants > Roots > Nodule | place: Mexico: Nepantla... | reverse complement strand
GTAGAAATGTTCCTTAACTCCTCTGCTACAGCGTGGTATGATCAGATTCTAAAATAGATGAAGTTTGGGAGAGAAATTAAGAGAGAGAGAGAGAGAGAAGAGAATTGGAGAGAGAGAGAGAGAGAGAAAAGAGAAAATGGCATGGGGGGAGGGGGTCTGTAGCTTTTTCTAAAAAAAAACGTTGTTACAATAAGTATTGTAAAAAGTAAAGTTTTTGGTGTGAGAGAAGAAATTGTGTATAGCTTTTTCTAAAAAAAAGCGCTGTTACAGCTTGAGTGATAAAATTCTCGCTCTAACAAAAATGGGTTAAAAATCGGGTGTTCTTGGGTTTGTTTTCGCTCATGTGAGACCCATTTTTCCCTTAAGCAAGAAAATTCCCGCTCAAGCAAAAATGGGGTGAAATTTGGGGTGCTATCGGGTCCGTTTTTGCTCAAGCGAGAGGATTTTCGCTTTAGCGAGACCCATTCTCTATCAAACGAGATAATTTTCGTTGAAGATAAAAAAAAGTTAAATTTTTGTTTTTATTTTATTTTAAAAGGTTGGGTTATTTCTGTTTTATTGTTTTTAATTATAATTCAGGTAGAATTTTATTTTTCATATATTTAATTGAAAAATCCTTTAATTAGATCGTGATTTTTTTAGATGAATTTTTGTGTGTTTTGATTGTAAGTTTTGGTGTGATTAAATGATGTGACTTTGTATAATGTGAGTTGTGAATTATGAAATTGAAATCGAGACATAGTATTTTCAGGAAAGAAAATACTGTGTTGAGATTGTTAGGACATGCATTGTTTAGGGATGTGTCTAAAATAAGGTATTCTGATTCTACTAATATAATGAAACCATATAAATGAAGTTACTCAGGTGGTGAGAGTTGAAGGAGGTTCATATGATCCTGTCTAGGTGTGAAAAAGAACCTGGTCTTTCATATTCATATGGATTAACCCTGTCATATGAGGTAATTCAAGATATTGAGATTTTTATGCGCATAGCTCTATGGATTCACAATGAAGTAGTATGACAGGTATCTGCGTATAAGTCAATGCACGAGTCTTTCGAAAATAGAGTCAAATGTCTGAGTATGTGAGTCAGTAGACGTCTAACATGAGCAATATGTATGTTGAAGTATAATAGACACTTGGATTGTTGTGTGAAAATTGTATTAGAATTGATGAATTTATAATTACTATTTAAAGTTTAAATTTATATTAGAAATTTTAAAAATAACTAGTTTACCTTATTGTTGGTATTATGTTTGTTTTCTTTAACATGTAATTATAGTATATTTACACCAAAACATATTATATTGTAGGTGATAGAGCTCATCAATCAATAGTTAGAGAATGAGATGTTTTTATTTTAAATGTTTTATTTTAAACTTATGTTTATATATTAAAACTCTTATAAAAATAAATATATTTTGAAATATTAGATATTTATATATATATATATATTTATATATATAGTAGTTTGATAATTCATGACTATATTAGTTAGCTTTTAGATGTGAGAATTTGGAGATCTTACAATGTTATTGTCAAAACAAAGCTATATAACAGGTGTATTTTAATATTAATAATTCATAAAAAATTCAAAATAGTTAATATTTATTTTCATCATTCCTACATAAAATATAATATAATTTTTATTGAAAAGAATATTTAAAATAACATTAAAATACATGTCTAAATGATAATTAAAATCCATTTTAAAAAAATAATAATAAAATATCTTTAACGTTATTTTAATCTTCATTGTGAAGAAGTGCTTAACACATATACTTTTTAATTTAAATTAAAAAGAAAATTTTACATCATTAAATGTGATTAAGCGAGTTTGAATTAATTTATGATAATATAAACCCTAGACCCTAAATCCTAAACCTTAAATCTTAAATCATCAATCCTAAACCCTAAACTCGAGAGAAAATCTTAGGATCTTTGACAATGAGTTCAGACCATGCTAATGTATAAGTGTATGTGTTTAAAAATCACACTTAGGTACAATGTGAAATGAAAGGTGGGAACCATGATAAATTTAGGGAAATACTTACCAAGTAGGTGAATATAGATAGTTTAGAGTAGCGCTCTAAACTAGGATATTTATAGGTTAAACCTAAGACTATCTGATACTTGTTCAACATTGACAAGGTTAAGTAGTGAATTTATATCTCTTTTGTGGATTGAAAAATAACCGATATTGTAAAAAAAATATGATTGTACCAATATTTTTAATGAGAAATACTCAATTATCTAATCACTTCCTAAATAACTTTTGATGTTCAAATTGTATGTTAAGTTTATTAAAATTGACATTTAAGGCTTATAAAGACTTTACCCACTACAATCAAGTAAGTTTCACACAATCTTTATTGGTTTGTTGTCATGGAAGATGAGTATAATTCTCTACGAGCTAATAAACCTGGACTCTCAAAGACCTACAATTTGGTATTCAATCCATTAGTTGTAAATGGATCTTCAAAAACAAATGTGGATTGTACATTCCAACAACATAAAATGAGAGTTGTTGCCAAAGACTTCCATTGGTAAGAAGGATAAGGATTAACTATTCAAAGACTTTCAACCTAATTATTAAACCAATTACAATTCATACCATCATTACTCTTGCTTTAAGTTATAATTGGTTCATTAATCAAGTTGATATAAATAAAGTTTTTCTTTATGGAGATCTAGAAGAAACAATTTTCATGCTTCAGCCTCCTAGTTTTGAAATTGACTGTCTTAATCTTGTTCATAAACTTCATAAGGTAATTTTTAAACTTAAACAAGCTCCACGATATCATAGTTTCAAAATACTAAGTAACACTCTTTTTTTCTTTAGTTTTTCACCAACTAAAAGGGATTGTTCTTTATTTATAAAACTTGAAATAATATTGTCTTTTTTCTATTTCCCTCTTCTCTGTTTTTTTCTCTCTCTCTTCTCACAACATGCTTAAACTGTTTCAGTAGCAGTAAGTTATAGTATATTCAGTCCTCCGGCGGCTGCCGGAGTTTGGATATAAAAGTATTGGTGTGCGTGAATAAAATAAATTGTTGGTTAATACATTGTATCTAATTTAAGGGAACAATAAATTATATATCAGTGATATTTTTTCTTAAATCAGATTATATAAAAATAATATAAGTTTGAATAAGCATTCATGAATATTAAGATTTAAAGTCAAATTTTGTCATTAAGAGAATGATATGATTGTTAAAAACAAATCTCATGTAACATGTGTGTTTTAATAGTAATTATTTCTAACGAAATTTAATAATTTCTATTTATTCTCTTCAATCTCAAATAAAAATAAAATACTTTTTAAAATTAATATTTAAAATAAATTTAAAAAACAATATGATTAAATGGAAAATTAAAGCATCTTTTAATACTTACAAATTCACCATTCCCCTCCTCACAAATCTCCTACTCAATTTGAACATAGCCTCCAAACATAGCATTAAAGATAAAATAATAAAAAACTTTCTTCTTCTAATATATTTTAATCATTATTGGGTGAAAAATGCTTAACAATTACACTTCTCTAAATTGAAATGAAAAGGATTAAATTATTAGATTTGATTAAGTGAATCAGAAATAATTTATAAGTGAACAGTGTGTCGAATATTAATCTTACAAATATTTTTAAATTATTATTTAATAAAAGTATATTAACTTTAATAATGATTATTTTCAAAATTGTAATAACAATTGCATTGATTTAACAAATAAAAATATTTTATAATAAGAATACACAGAATTCAAATTGTTGTATTCATGGTTAGAAAGTTTATATTCCTTCCTAATAAAAACGATTTTGTTTGCCGCCGCTTCCATTCATGACGAAATTTGGTATTGTATATTGCAAATCTTTGACCATATATCCAAACTCATTTTCTTTGTCGCAAAGTCTCTCTTTGGGTCATAATTCCATTAAAAAAAATGTAAGTCAGACCAATTTTTTCTGGCTTTCATGCCATAATAAAGTAAATCAAATACTCATTACGTAACTTTATAAACTTACAAAATAAATTTCATACCTTAATGATTACCTTTTTTTCTCTCAAGGAAAACAGTTTTTTTTTTTTAAATATGTTTTTTGATATAGTTTTTAAAAAATAGATTAATAGTCTATTAGAAATAATTTTAAGATAATTAACCTTATTTGAATATAAAAAATAAATTTTACATGAGAAAACAGTTGATAGTATAAAAATTATTTAAACCAATCATAAGCCACAATTTTTTGTTTCATAAAATAATTTATTTAAAAAACTAAAATTCATCTAATTTATTTTTCTGAAAATAAAGTAAAAAAATAAGTTTTTCTAAACACTAAGTAAATAGATTTTCATAAAAAAATATATGGATTATATTAACATCATAATACATTAATGTTATATATTAATATAAGTATTTATCATATTAGTCTACTACCAACATCATAAACTTAGCAGTATAATTTTTATTTAAGAGAAATAATTATATATAGTAATTTATAATTATAAATTTTAAAAATATTTTAATCATATTATTTGTAAATAAATTTTGTGCGAAGAAAAACAAGTTTATGGTTTTAAAAAAATAGTATTTTATTAATATATGGATTTTTTTTTCACTGCAACTGAAGTGATATGTGTTGTAAGCTTATTACTCAATGAGTCATCACCCATAGCCCCCTTTGTAGAGAAAGTCAAAGAAAGTTGTACATATTTGAACTTAAGGGTTTAATACATTAAAAGCATATTTTGACCTTCCACACACTTTAGCACCACAACTTCCATATATGCCCACTTTCGCATATCACATGAAAAACATTAAATCAGATAATACTCTCCCATTTCAAACAAACACACCCTAATTGGCGCCCTTGTAAAGAAAGTAACATTAAATTTATAATATTTTGAAAACCCCTTTGTTCCTATCTGATTTTGATGTCATTCATTATAAAAAAGACATTTTAAATTATTCTCATTTAGATATAAATTTATAGTTAAATTTAGTATTATATACGGATTAATTTAAAAATTTAAATTTATAAACAAATTCAACATTACATATACATTATTATCAAATAATTTTTATTTATAGATAAAAATTACATATAAATTATTATCTACGAATGTATATCTATCAATAAATTCAGTATTACATACAAATTATTAACCACCTATTAATATTAATAATATTATTAATAATAGTAATAAGAATACGTGTAACATACCCTAATCTCTTTCTTGGTAACTTCATTTTCGTGGACAAATTTTTTTGCAGTTGGAGATAATGTAACAACATAAATTTTAAGAAACAAGACCCCCCACCACAGTTTTTCTTTCTTTCTTCCATCTCTCCCTTCTCTCTCCTCTCTTCATTTCTCACTCCATACATCGTTTATTTTAGAATCTGATCGCACCACGCTATAGCTGAAGAGTTAAGAAACATTTCTACCCGATCAGATTTTTACATAGAGTAAGTTCATTTTTGCTCTAAAGATCCTTTATTCTATATTTTTTCTTAGGATTTACTCATCAATCTTGGTGGGGTCAGTTGAGAAGAATAATCCTCTCAACTTATTCTACTATATACTAAATTTCTATTATGTTGGGATAACTTGCATTAGGCCCTAAAATCTTGAAGCTTATCCAGACTTGGAGGATAAAGTTCTAGAAGTTGCTTGGAAAACAAACAATTAAGGTAAGGGAAACTAACTTTAACTTTCAATATTACCCTAGGCTAGAAAATCTGAATGTGGAGGGGGCGTAGTCCCAATATTCAATTTCTTTTGCAGGGATGTGGTTTGTTTATATATTATTTAAACTTGTAGAAATATTAGATTTTGATAGTTTGAAAGTTAAATATTGTTTTTGATGTTGGAAAGGTTCTTGAATGTTATTAATTTTAAAATGTTATGTGATTGAATGATATGTATTATATATGAATGATGAAAATTGTATGAAATTGATGTTATACATTTGGGATAATGTATGAGTTGTTGTTTGATGACATTAAGTATGAAAATCCTGTGTTTAATAGAGATCCTCTAGCTTCACTGATGATCTAAGTCATATAGACTAAGATATCAGGTGTGGAGAAGTTGAGAGGGAGTTCATACACATTGGGTCCCGCTGTATACACTCGGTATTGGATGTTTGAACTTATCCTGATCCTTTCTCTTAGATTTGCTGGTAATCTTTGGATCAAGTGTTATTCTATGATAGGGGCATACTTAATGAGTCTTCCGGAAGACGATGGATTCATGTTTAGTCAGTGGGATTGAAATGAAATCCAATGAGTGTGACTAAAAATAGATCCATGTGTGGTCTATATGAATGGTGGAATTGGTATTGAAATTTTATATGACAATATCTAAAGAAATGTTTATAAATAATTAGTTTGATTAGTTCTTTTTGCATGAATTAGATATGTTATGAAATTTCTTTTCATTAGCTTGCCCTTGCTTTTCTTGTTGTGTTGTGAAATGCGATGATTGTACTATGTACACGAGCAAATGATCATACAGGTGTAGGAGTTCCTGAAAGGCTTTATGATGTTTTAAACATTATATTGTAAATGTTTGTATTTCTATAAGTCATAATCTTGTAATAGGAATATTTTGAAAAACTCCAAGTTTGTATAGAAACTGGTAGGACTTCTATAGTAACAGTTAGATGTATTTTCTGGGGTTTTACATTTAATGATATCAGAGCGGTTCATCCTTAGGATAACCTGAGGATAATGGGTTTATTATGTTTCTCCTGCGTGTAGATTTTTGTTTAAGTCTAGCTTCAAGACTTAGCTAAAAGTTTTGAATAGGATGTTTAACAAAGTTGTTTTCTTGAAATCTTGTTTGTGCTTGAGTCAAACTAGTTGTTATGAATAAAGTTGAAAGTATTAAGAATGAAAATAATCTTGATAGAGTGGTGAGGGTGCACACTCATGACTAGATCAAGACTATTTTTTTTATGTTAATTCTAAATAGTTAGAGTACATTTTAGAGATAAGTCTTGATTGGTTTTGTACATATTTTGTGTGATTATTTCTTTTAAGTTAATTTGTCTTAAAGATGTAGTTGGAAATTGTTAGTAATTTTTAACCCAATTCTTTATGTGCCTAGAAGATGACACGTAAACCACCTACTCTTCCTCCACCAGTAGATATGCCCAACTTAGCTCGAGCAATAGAGATAATGGCAACAACCTTGAAACAATAGAATGCTACTATGTCACAACAACATCAGGCTGTCGTTCATCAATTAGAAACAACTAGATTAGCAGCTGAAGCGTCTCAGCTTGATCAACCACCCCATACCTTTAGTCTGGAGGATCTTCTGAGACACAATCCACCCAAATTTAATGCGAATGTAAATCCAGATGAAGCAGACCAGTGAGTGAGAGACATAGAATGAATCTTTGAAGCTACTCAATGCCCTGAAGAGAGAAGGTTATCCTATGCCATTTATGTACTAACTGAAAAAAACTGAATTCTGGTGGATAGGCATGAAGCAAATGATGGAAGATAGAAGAGAAGATGCCACTTGGGATAACTTCAAAGTTCTATTCTTGGAGGAGTATTTATCCTCACCCAGTGCCAAATGTTACATGTGATAAATGCCATAGATATGGTCATGGTACGAAGGAATGTCGTGCTAGACTTGCGGCCCAAAATAATACTGGAGTGCAGTAGAATAATAATAAAAAATCCAGAGTAGCTGGCAGAGTTTTTGCCATTAGTGGAGCTAAAGCTTCGCAATTTGATAGCCTTGTTAGAGGTATTTGTTCTATCCTTGGGACACAATTATCTTTATTTTTTGATTCTAGTCCAACCCATTCTTTTATATCTTTTGATCATAATAAGAAAATTAAGTTGTCAGCCCGAGAAATAGAAATTGAGTTGGTGGTATCTACACCAACAGAAGGTATTATAGTAACTTCTTCCATGTGTGTTGAGTGTCCAAGAATTATATATGGACAAAAATACAAAATCAACATGATTTTTATACCTCTAAAAGATTTGGAGGTTATATTAGGAATGGATTGGTTGTTTGCTAATCATACCCTTATATATTGTGGTCGGAAGAAGTTAATTTTCCCTAAATTAGAAGAAATGCAGGTTATCTCAGCTCAACAGTTTGAGAGAGAGATACAAGAAGGTGCAAAATGTTTTATGCTCTTAGCTTGTTCTATAGTTACTAATAAAGTACAAAAAAGATATGTTTGTAGTTCACGAGTTTATGGATGTATTTCCTAATGAGATTCCTGGACTTCCACCTAAAAGAGAGACAACGTTCGCAATAGACTTCTTTCCTGAAGCAAGCACTGTATCAATTTCTCCATACCGAATGGCACCAGTGGAGTTAGCTGAATTAAAGAAACAACTAGAAGACTTATTGGAGAAACAATTCATTTGACCTAGTGCTTCTGCACGGGGAGCTCCAATGCTACTAGTGAAGAAGAAGGATGGTTCACCACATCTATGCATAGATTATAGATAATTAAACAAGTTAACAATCAAGAATAAATATCCTCTTCCTATAATTGACGATCTGATGGACCAATTGCATGGGGTCTTTGTCTTTTCTAAGATAGTTTTGCGCTCAAGTTATCACCAAATTTTAGTAAAAGCAGAAGATGTTCAGAAGACTGCTTTTAGATCAAGGTATGGTCACTGTGAATTTTTGGTTATGCCTTTTGGTGTGACCAATGCTCCAACTATCTTCATGGATTATATGAATCGAATCTTCAGACATTTTCTTGATAAGTTTATGGTAGTGTTCATAGATGATATCTTGATCTATTCTCATACAATGGAAGAACATGAAGAACATCTTAGAATTGTCCTGAAAATTTTGAGAAAAAAATGGTTATATGCCAAACTTTCAAAATGTGACTTCTAGATGTCAGAAATACAATTTTTAGGGCATGTTATCTCTGCACAAGGAATATCAGTAGATCCTTCTAAAGTAGAGGTTGTACTTCAGTGGGAATGTCCTAAAACTATTACATAAATTAGAAGCTTTGTGGGGTTAGCAGGATATTACAGGAGATTTATAGATGGCTTTTCTAAAATAATGGCTCCTTTGACCCAATTGACTAAAAAAGATAATCCTTTTGCATGGACTGAACAATGTGAGAGAAGCTTTGAAGAGTTGAAAAAAGGGTTGACTAACGCTCCTGTATTGACAATCCCTAAAACCAATAAGCCTTTTGAAGTTTTTTGTGATGCTTCCTATAATGGATTGGGTTGTGTTTTGATGCAGAATAAGAAAGTTGTTGCCTACGCTTCTCGTCAGTTAAAGGTGCTTTTAAGAAACTATCCAACTCATGATCTAGAATTGGCAGCAGTTGTCTTTGCTTTAAAAATATGGAGACATTTTCTTTATGGAGTTAGTTTCAATGTGTTCAGTGATCATAAAAGCTTGAAGTATTTTTTTTTTTTATCAAAAAGAGCTTAATATGAGGCAGAGGAGGTGGATTGAATTTTTAGAAGACTATGATTTCCAGTTGATATACCATCCTGGGAAGGTAAATGTTGTTGCAGATCTGTTGAGTCGTAAAAAGATACAGTTGTCACTTATGATTAAAGAGCTATTTCAGGAGTATGAATTTGGAGGTTTTCGTGTCTTCAAACTACATTAGTTGTAATACACTTATTATAACTAATCAATTTATGGAGAAGGTGAAAGAGAAGCAGTTGGAAGATTCAAAATTGAACTTTATGGACTTATTAAATACTGACAAAGCTAAAGACTTATCTTTAGGAGTGGATGGTATTTTTAGATTAAAAAATAGAATATGCATACCAGAGGATAATGAACTAAAGCAAATAATAAGGAAGATGAAGACTTAGAGGTTGTTTATTTATTTAATTGCAAATATGGGTCTAATTGGGCTTTTGTTTTTTTTGTAGGCCCAAACAAGAGGACAACTCTAGGGTGAAGGAATGTACAAACATATCCAAGAAGACTTTCAAATCAACAAAACATAAACTAGAGCTTTGGCCAAAAGAACACAAGAAGACTAAGTTTCTACTGACTAGTCAACATTATTTGTGGGCCAAGCTTTAGCTTAAATAAATTGTATAAATTTGTTTAGGATTTCATGGGCCATGTATTGGGCCTAATAGCATAAAATAATCAAACCCAATATTTGGGCCAAGTAGCATAGGTTTTGGGCTTGTATTTGGGCCAATAGTAAAATAGGTCTAGTTAGGGTTAAAAGTGACTAGTTGGAGTAACAATTGGGCTTCTTTGAGCCCAATGTAACCTAAAACGTCTAGGATATATTGAAGAACGAAAATCACCTTGGCATGGAGCACATAGACTTCCACATGGCAACCTAGGAGTGGAGAGGATTTAGCATGGAAGGTGTGAGCTAAACATGGAAAGTATGACTCCATATGACACCTTCTCATTGGAGAGTCTTATTTTGAATTTTCAAATTTTGGCTCCAAAATGTTCAGCCCTCTCTCTTATAAATTGAGGTTCTTGGCTCTCATTTTGTAAGATTAATGAATGAGTGAATTGCTGCCAAAATTGCTAGCCATCTCACTCTCTTGTCTTGCCTCTCTAGGATAGACACTTTAATCTTCTTCTTCACCTAGTTCAAATGATATGGCCCAACCAATCACTCTCCCTACCTATCATGTACCTTCAAGGAATTCATAGGTCCATGAGAGATGATGACTTTTTACGGTAAGTGCACCACGTTTGTCAGAAGTAATAATTGTCCCTAAGGATGGATATCGATCCCACAAGGAACAATGAATTATCGAGTACAAAAATCGCTAAATATAAAAACAAAACAATAAAAAGAGTTTTGAATTAATTGTGTTGGCACTGATCAATAAGAAAACAAACATAGAATTGGTTGCTTCAAGTTGGAAAAATTAGAATTATGTTTCATCTCTCTCACTCTCATGTATTTTGATTAACATATCAATATTAAGTTCTTTGATTGAAATTGATGCCCGTATAAAAATCATTTATATCGATTCCTCGCATATAAAATCCTTAAGAATGTCCCCTAATTATCGATCCCTGCATAATTATAAGATGAACTTAGAACGAAGCTCAGACGTTAATGGCAATTAATATTTCAAGTCTATCCCTAGAACTCAAATATGTTAAGTCAGATTTAACTCAAATACCTCCCGGTCAGATTTAAGATTCTCAATTTGTCACGGAAAATTAAAAGTAAAACAACAATACCAATAATCAATCAAGAACTGAATATTAATATATAAGATATCACCTCAATACATAAG
>Ga0123342_1009804_pt1 | contig 11264 bp, 6 predicted proteins | sample Turbeawhitnodule_FD_89960 | JGI IMG/M metagenome (GOLD analysis project Ga0123342, IMG submission 89960) | Root nodule microbial communities of legume samples collected from Mexico - Turtle bean Mexico white nodule | ecosystem: Host-associated > Plants > Roots > Nodule | place: Mexico: Nepantla... | reverse complement strand
TTTTTTTTATATATATATATATATATATATATATATATATATATATATATATATATAAATATAAATATTGAAAAAATGTGTGTTCTTGATACTTTAATGCATTATACTTTCATGCATTAAGCTCATAAATTTAGATGGAGAATTAGATAGTGGTAGGTTGGCATCATCAAGTGAAGAGATCATTAGTGAGAGATGGTGTTGGTGGAAGAAATGTGGGTGCATGATCCTGATCTTGAAAGTCAAGCTCTCTTAGCTTTAATGGATGAAGGGTGATTTTCTTATGGTTGAGGAGTCATTGCATACACATACATATATTTGTTTTGAGGGAATGAAGGTGAACCTTTGGAACAAGTTTGCTACTCCATCACACTCAAGTCAGATCAAATCTGGTGGAAATAGTAACCTTATATATCTATCTTCTGCTATAATAATTTTTTGCTTTATATAGAATCCACATGAATATAAGATCATGAATTTTGCAACATTCGACATAGACATTTCAAGCAAGAATAAACGAATGAGCCACCCTCCATCGACTTTTTCTTCCTACACATGTTCTTTCCTCACCTTTATAAATTTTCATATTTTCAAAAATATTTCTTTGTAATTTTTTTGGATTACGTAATAAAAGTCTTTTTTTCAAATTCATAATTAACTTTCGGATTACATAATCCAAAAGCCTTTTTTTCAGATGCATGATTAGTTTTCGGATTACATAATCCAGAAGTTTTTTTGAACTTTTGGATTATGTAATCCAGAAGTGTTTTTTAGCTTCTGGATTATGTAATCCAGAAGTCTTTTATCAAATGCGTATCCGGATTACATAATCCGAAAGCTATTTTATGAGAGTGACACAAAAAGGATAAAAAGATATTTTGACGTTTTGTATGGGGTGGCAGAAGAACCTATGGAGGTGCAGGAAGAAAGAGTCTCCATCCCGCACCATATCACTGCACCCAATCATAGGAGAAAACACGAAAATACCCTTAAAAGAAATGGGTACATATAAAATTACATTCCGGACCCCCTTTCCGGAACACAATAATCTCTTCCATAATGTATTATTTTCAATTTCAGATTTTTTTATCCGGAATGGGATTTTGATTTTTTTTTTTCTTAATTTTTATATCCAGAACACAAAATTATCTTCCGGATCTATTTTTCCAGAATGCATTATTTTCAATGCTGGATTTTTATTTCTGAAATAAAGGGTATTTTCAGAATTTTTGAAATTATGTTGTTCAAAAGTGTTGGGTGAAGGGAGCATTTGCCTGTCTTTTATTGTTATCTGACTCATAGTGTACGTAGTAGTCCCTTCAGTCTTTAATTATCCTGGGCTCATTTATTCATCATTCTTTGGGCCTGTTCTTCATATAGCCCAAAAATGTCATCCACATCCTTTTTCCTTACAAAAGATTTACCCAAAATGTAAAATCTTCATTCAGTATTTCTTAATCGAAAATATGGTGATCCAGAATTTACAAGATGGTGTCTCCTTTCCCCAGGAAATGTTATTTTAGAAAATAAGTTTTACCCAATTTGAAATTTAAAAGTTTATAAACTGATGTTACTAGGATGTAGGAAGAAATAACCCATTTTGTGTTTTAATGGTTAGTTTTGTTTTGTCCACATATGGTCCAAATCTTCTGTTTTTTTTTGTTGTTTCTCCCTACATTTCAAATTTTTTGAACATCTTCCATCCATTTTGAAATCGACTTTCTAGAATGGAAAAAATATATCTTGAAAAGCCCCTTGCAAAATAAATATAAGAGGTGTGTCCAGGAATTTTGTGAAACGCATATAGAAAAAAAAAAAAACCTTGTTTTCTCTTACATAATGCCAAATTATTTTTACTACCTTACTGAGTTGTTTTTTCTGGGCCAATCCATATTTGTAGGCATGCGGTATTAAGCCCAATTTGACTGCCACATTTTAGATTATTTCTTCCTACACCTCCATACCTTCTTGTGTCACCCCATACTAAATGTGAAAAATACTGTTTTATCCTTTTTTTGTCACCCCATACATAATCTGATAGTGTTTTTTAGATTTATAAAATCCAAAACTCTTTGGGATTTGAAATAAGTTTATGGATTATGTAATCCAGAATCTAGATTACATAATTCAGAATCCGAAATACATAATCTGGAAGCCAATCTCATATTCAGAATAGACTTATGGATTATGTAATCCATAAACTAATCACACATGAAAAGAAGACCTCCAGATTACCTAATCCGAAAGCTAATTTTATTTATAGAAAAGACTTCCGGATTATGTAATCCGGAAGTTCATCACAAAAGGCTTCCGGATTACATAATCCAGAAGCTAATTCTGGATCTAGAAAAAGACTTCCAGATTATGTAATCCAGAATATGAAAAAGGGTATTTTTGGAATATAAAAACTTATGGGGTGGCACAAGAAGATATGGAGGTGCAGGAAGAAGCAACCCACATTTTAACTTTGTCCCCTTCTTGAGTTTCCATTTTGGCAGATTCTCCCTGCACCCAATGATTTTTAACTGGCACCCAATCACATGTATGAAAAGACCAAATTACCCTTAATGAATTTAAAAAATACATAAATTATGATCTGCACCCAATGTCATGCACTCAACTCTATTGTTCTTCTTCTTCCTTTGTGCGTGAAGCAGCAGCCGCAGGCACCGTGACGTGAGACACCGTCAGCCACCTTTGCTCCGTTCGTTTGCTTCGCCGTGAGTGACCTTCATCATCGCAGGCAGAGGGAACCATCGTCGAAGAAGTCAAGGTACCCTTCATCATCGTAGTTTTTTATCCGCTATAGAATAGTGGCTTCTGGATAATTTTATCTGCAAATCATTATTGGCTTCCAGATATTTATATCCACACTTCATTAATGGCTTCCGGATATTTTTATCCGCACTTCAATAATGGCTTCCAGATATTTTTATCTGCACTTCAATAATGGTTTCCGGATATTTTTATCCGCACTTTAATAACGAGTTCTGGATATTTTTGTCTGTAAGATACATTTGACTTGCGGGTATTTTTATCCGAAATGTTGTTGTTGTTCTGTGGATATTAATATCCGTATTAGTGTTAGGTACTTAGGGCACTTGGCTTCTATGAAATTTTTCATTTGTTGTTTTATACTATATGTGTTATAATTTTGTATATATGTTGGATTGAATGTTATTTTTATGAAATGTAAGATGGTGCGGACTAGAGGTGGAGGAAGTTTTAATTTGGATCGTGTGCGACCAACTGCATCGGTTAGAAGAAAACGGGGTGGCCCTAGTACTTCAATTCCAAATGAACAGTTTGAAGATTATATTGAACAAGAAGAAGTTGAAGTTGATGATGAAGGTTATCCAGGAGGCCCATTGGATAAGTCCTTACTCGTTAATTATGAACATCATGTAGCCAAATAGTTGTGGGATGGTTTGGTAAGTAATGAAAAATAAGTTTTTGTATTTGGTATGTATTTCGGATTATTGATGATATATGTTGATTATTGTAGGATCGTGGTGAGCTGAAGGTCGTTTCACATGGGAGGAAGATAAGGTTCAAAACATATTTAAACACAAAACCTAACAATTTTTTGTAAGCTGTAACCTTAAATCGATGTCCAACCACATGCAGACTCTTTTGGAATGAAGCTTTGATTGCATTATATTGTAAAATAATCATCTTATTGATAGAATCCCAACAGAAACATAAATCCCCCATCAACTTCTGAAGAACTCTCTTTAGGCTCCAATGTGTCGCCTCAACTTTGTTACTTGTTGTGTTTCCTAAGTGCATCACCTTATCTATCCATGCCTTCACAAATTTTTCTTTATGTGGATGTAACCATGTATCCATCACATAATCAACAAATATAAGCCATGGAGAACAGACAACTCGAAGAGCATTGACACGATCTTCAAAGGCCTCAACAATATCACAACCCACAATAAATCCCCACACTTCCATTACTTGATCCCATGCCTCTCTTGGATGCACCAACATTTTACATTTTGCTTTCACATTTTTATCAATGTGAAATCGACAGAGCAAATTATAAGCTTCAGGAAACACCTTAAGGCATGAATCAACTCTAAAAAACAACCCTTTAAGTTTGTCAAGGCCCATAAAAAATTATTTTCCTTTTCTGCTGCTAGTAAACAAATGCAACGGAGAAAGTCAAACCTGTTGACGTAATCCCAACAATCTCAAGTAACGGCATCCTATACTTGTTCGTCTTGTACGTACTATCCATTAATATGACAATATTAAATGAGTTGACCAGTTTTACTGAATCTGGGTGTGTCCAAAATATATCTTGCACAATATTCGAGACCTCATCACACCTACATCGTTGCACGTACCTGTCTTGCTCCAGTAACAACATAAATTGTTGCATTTCTGTTCTGTGACCTCGTTGTGATCTTCGGTGAACAGTGATTGCATTATAAACCTGCTTAATCATCGTCACATTCTTCTCATTTCTCTCTTTCATGGTTTGTAAAATATTTCTTGGCTTTACCGAAGTTTTAGTCAAATCCTCAACCATAACCTTTTCCTCTATACTTAACCTTCCAGCATATGGATGACCCACCATTGTCTCTGCCAAGTCATGATTGTGAGAACCACAAATTAATTCAACCATCCACCCTTGACCACCTTTGACTGGTTTGCCTCGCAATCTGAAAGGACACTCACACTTTCAACTTCCCGTTCGACTGACATCTACTTCTTTTTCATACCATTTGTATTTACCTCCTCTCTCACAACCTAACAATACGTAGGTCATCATTCCTCATTGGCTCGTCCATGTATCCCACCTTAATATAACAATAACAAACCCATAACTATAACCAACACTTTTTGCCCACTCTAACAGCCCATCTCAATCACGAAATACCTACAATAACATATGCCAAATTTTAAAACAATTCATAAAAAAAGCATTCACAACCCAACATTGACCATACCTCATCTGTAGAAAATGCCTCACTACACTCATGTGCCTTGTGTTCATTATCTAATGCGTTATAACTTATTGACTGCTCCATATCAACATCATCTAATCCATCCCACACATCAATCTCTCCTAAAACTCCCATGTTTGACTCTGTTGTATCCATTAGGCTGCTGAAAAAAAATGAACACTTAGCTTCCGAATAAATAAATCCATAACAAAAAAATTATCAACAGTTAGCTTCTGGATATATACATCCGGATTGCATAAAACAATTCTGGATATGTACATCCGTAAGCCAATTATGACCTATAGACATGGGCGTTCGGAAGCAACGAACCACACTTCCGGATGTTGACATCCGTAATTGAAAAATTTGACTTCTGGATATTAATATCCATAGTGAAAAAAACAGACTTCCGGATGCCGATATCTAGGACCAACTGAGCTCGAACGAAAAAACAGAAACGACTAAAAATTGATTACTTACCTCAATAATTTGGCAAATGAAGTTTACACTGAATGTCCGTGCACAACCATGAATGTAACCTCCTCTTTTGCAGCTCAAACCAAAGCTTCACACAACAATGAACTTCCTCTGCCTCACCATACAATATTTTTCAAAGTGAAGAAGAGAAGGGCACAATGGGAGTTTTAAAAATTCGTCGTGTGCCCGTCATAATTGATTAGGTGCTGGAAGCAAACTTCCATTTTTGAGGTGTCTCTTCTAAACAAAATATTAATTATAGAAGAAAGAGGTTTTAAATCCCTATTTATTTTAATCAAATTTGTGTGTAGTTCTCTTTTACACTACAAGAAAATTATTGAATAAAACTAATTTTAGAAACCAAAATAATTAATTAGTTATTATATAATTAAATTAGACCATTTTATAAACTAAAAAAATTATTGTTATTTAAAGTAGTTTCTATTACTATTAAAAATTTATAAAATAGTTTCTAAATCAGTCTCTAACCTTTAGCTATCAAGATTTTAGTTACTTACTATTTTATATTCTAAATTAGTTTATATTAGTCTCTTATACACTAATTTAGAATCTAAAATATTAGTAACTAAAACTTAGGTAGCAAATTTAGATAAAAATTTAGAAACCATCTCATAAATTTTTATTAATTATGGAAATTACTTTAAATATGAATAATTTTTTAGTTTTTAAATTAATATCTAATTTAGTTAATATGGTGACTAATTATTTTTTGTCTCTAGATTTAATTATTATTTAATGATTTTCTTGTTATCAATTAAAAATAGTTTCACTAATTAAAAATTGATTATAAGTATTATTTTTATCATTTTTAACCCACAATAATACATAAAATTACTCTTAATTATTTATTGATTCTCCTCTATATTAAACACGAATACATAATGTTACTTTTAACTAGGCAGAAAAAATTATTTCTCATTGAATAACAAAAGTTGTTTTGAAAAATTACAAAGAAAACTCTTAACGTGAGAATACACAAATAATCTCTCCTTCCTCTAGAGACTAACTTTAGATGCATAAGAAAATAAATTTGAGATTATTACAATACAGCTAGTTTCTATTGAATCTTTTTGCACTTTCTCTAGTCTTTACTACAAGAAAATAAAAAATGGAAAGAATACATAATTGCAAGACCTAAACTAAAAATAATTGTATTCACAAATTTTACACTTGCACTTGAATCCATACAAGATACACTCTTAAACACCTGTAACTATCCTTCACTCATTGAAAGGGTGTATTTCTTATTTTTTCTAATCATCAAATCAAAATTATCAGTAACTAATTGCCAAGTATAATTATCAGAAAAAGTTAAAAAACAAAATCAGATTCAAAACCTAAACTTATCACGTTAGAAAAAAATAGGCCAAGCCCAGTAGGTTTGTTCAGCCTTTGATTCAACCAATACAACAACGTTGCACAAATAAGACATAGTTTTTACTTACTACACCCCCATTTTGAACCTGCACCCCTCAATTGGGTGTAATACCGCACCATATCCACTGTAGTAGAAGAAGAAGAGAAAGAGTATGTTGTAGTTATAAGAAGACGAAAAATATCTTGTTCCGAAAAATTTATTTTGGTAAAAGTATTCTAAACTATAATATATACGTTTTTAAAAGTTCGTTATGGAAATTTTGTTTGAAAAACTTGTTCTAAAATCTATTTCATGCGTTCTAAATTTTTTGTTTTGGAAATCTTGTTATAAAAATATTATATTTTTTAAAAACATGTTTCAAAATGTATTTTATGAATTTTGAATAAGTGTGTTCGAAAAACATTTCCACAAGTAATTCAAGAATTATTTAAAATAAGAATAAAATAATTATTTTAAAAATTGTGAGAGTGTAAGTTAAAAATGGAGGTAAGAGTTGAAAGACATTCACCATTCATAGCATGGAAGAATGCAATGCACCCATTCTATAAAGCACACTAATGATGTGTTTGAATTAAAAAAATATTCCATAAAGCACACTAATGATTTGTTTAAATTAAAAAATATATGTTTAAAGATTTAAGGAATGAATTTGAAGTGATTTGGAGGGTATTGAGAAATGATAAAGATTCATTATATATTATTATTTTTTAAAAATTTTATGTATATTGCTATTATTTTATATATTTTTTTACATTTATATTATCACTACGAGAAAAATCCATTTTAGCTACCAACAAAAAGTGAGGGTTATAAAAAAGAAGTCACTAATAAGGATAAAGTCTACTCACTGCTTTAGATATCATATTTTAGTCTCTAAAATAGTATTTAATTTATTCAATATAATAACTATTTTTTTTTATCTTTAAATTTATTTTTTATTTAATGATTTTCTTATAGTATCAGCAAAATATTCCAATAAATGAACTAAGCCATTCTAACCATCCTTCCAAGAATAGGGGTTGAAGAAAGGAAAAATTTTAACATCCAAACATGCTAAAAATTTCACCACCATTTCAAAAAATTTAAATTTTTGATAAAAAATAAAGGATAAATAGGCCAGAGAACTGACTTATATCCACTATAGGAAATAAGGAAAATAGAGAAAGCAATGAAGAGGAACACCAAAATGATGGTAAATGCGATTTTTTTAACTTTCACACTAGCTTTCTCCTCTTTTCTTCCCATCAGTGTAGAAAGCAAAAAATGTACATCTTTGTAAGTCTATCGTGGCTTTCTTTCATCGATCAACGAATACAAACACACACTTTACTTGTCTTTTGTTTCGTGTATATAGTAAATGCCCTGAAACAAACATAATGTAAAAGTTGTGATCAAGATAAGAGCGAAGATCAACATACATTTAAAAGATCTAAGTATATTTCTGTGATCATGAAAATTAGAGATTAGTTTTGTATCATTCATATTAGTGTTTGGTTACATAAAGGTTACATTTAGGGATGCTAATAGGGTAGACTCTTATGGGTTTCCCTATCTTCGTCTCTACTAATGAAGTAAAAATTTATCTCCAATACCATTTTCATATTCAATGTGTATGAAATTTTTGTCTCATAAAAAACTAATTTGGATTGAGCGTTTTGTTCCTCATATCTTATATACCTAGGTATGTTGACATAAAGCTTAGGATTTCCAATGCAAATGCTATTTAATTCCTTTTCTATCTGTGCAACGTTGTTAAATCATAAAATCTTACAAATCCAAATCCCCTTCCCCTATTTGTTCAACTTTCGAGAGATAAACACTTCTTTTACTTTTCTCTATATTTGAAATTTTTTAAACATGTCATACTCTCCATGGATATTAGGAAAGTTGGAGAAGAAAAATATTTTGTAGTTGTGACCTCTAGAGCCCGTTGATGCCTCACCATGCTTGATTCCACCCTTCAAAGGATACTACTGAAGAAAAGTAGGTTTCATCTTTTCGTCAAAACAACCCCAATAACAAATTGCGGACCACCACACTCAATTCTCCCACTTCCTAGTTGATTCGAAACAACTCCATGACGAAACCACATCAAAGGACAGTGCATTCAACAACTAAACTATCTGAAGCAGGTTAAAACTCTGATTCTCTACTGTTCGGTCTTAATTTGACTGAGAATATCTTAAACACTAAATGAGAGGGCATTCGATTCTTTCAAATGAGAGAGGACTTCGAGGAAGCACAATAGTTTTTCAAATGGTGGTTTTCAAAGGACATCACATTCAATGACTAAGCTACCTCATCTAGTTCAAAATTATGATTCTCTATCGTGCTAGCTAATTTGATTGAAAATACTCTAAACCTAATAAAGATGTGTATACACAAGTTGTACAATAAATTTAAATTGTTTGTTTTTGTTTTGTTGTAAAATTTTTTGAAGATGTGAAACTAAAGAATAATGATAGATTAACATCGATTATATTAACTTGATATCTAAATAAATTATTATTTTATTCTTAAAAATTGTAGTTGTAGAATGATTATTTTTTATTATTAGAGTATCACAGAAACTTTATTCCATCAGGAAAAAAAAAGGTTGCTTAGTGGTTTCTTCGTTCACACAAACTGCATATGTACAAAATAATCTTCTACAAAATTATATCATATATTTAACTTTTTACATGTTTCCTACATTTCTTTCTGTTTCTTTATTAAGGCTTTTTATGTAAAAATAAATACTATAAATTTTTTCTTACTTTCAGTTAAAGAATTATAATTTTCCTATTCATTTTTTATATCTCAATAAATTTATATATGCCAATACTTATACGTAAAGCTTGAATAAAAAGGAAGACTATAATTTATTAATGTTCGTGCACGTTATGGAACACTAGTATACAAGCAGGACGTAGGGTATGGGTGTGAGTGTGAGTGACAACATTCTCGAAAGTCATGGCATGACATGAATACATAAGAAGGATTAGTTAGGGTTTTGCTTAAGTCAATTTTGAGATGTTACTTTAATTATTTATTTATTTATGTGCTGCAATTATAATATCATTATTTTTAATGTGCAAGAAGACTGGTTATTCAGTAGGGCACTTCATCGTCTAGCTTAATCCGTAGCCTTTCTAGTTATATTTTAAAGGTTGAAAAACTGTTTCTTTATTCCACTTTTCTGAACCCTAACAGTGATGTAGTAGTATATGTGAAGCTTTCAACTGCTATGGCAATAATACTAGATAACTTGCCCATTAAATTTCATTAAATTTTCAGTTTACATAAAACAAGACTCAAACACGTATTTTATTGAAGAAGAAATTGCATAAAATATGAAAAGAATTCATGAATGGGTTTGGGAAAGCGAATTACTTAGCATCTTTGATAATGATTGTCCCAAGAAAATAAAAAAACCAGCCAGACAAGAAAACATCAAAGGCCATGGCCTTATAGTTATAATAAGTGCATTGACTGTATTGGGAGAGGGTTTATGTCAAACTTGGGTAACCTAATATCGAGATACTAATTAAGAAACCATAGGAATAATTAAACTATAGGACCCCACTCTAGTTTCTTGTAGAATTATGCCCATAACAATAATATATCAATGACTTTGTCAAAGGATTCATGAAATAAACCAGAAAGGGATGCTGGCATGCCCATAGCTTAGTATAATTAATCAACATATTCCCTTTGACAATGATTTTTTTTCCTGAATTTTTAGTGTTGGACTTGGAATTTTGATTAAGTAAAGAAGGTTTACGTGAAATTAGACAAATAAAAACATTTCATTGTGTAAACAATTAAAATACGAGTGCATATTGATTACATACTTATAAATGCATATATAAGTTATCAATTATTTTTCGTGATCATTAGTGATGGAAGATTGCATGGTTGGAAATTGTTCTAGTTTAAAAGGGGTTTTTTTTTTGACCATGATGAGTTATTTTTTTTTTTGGTTTTTATCAAAATGGAGTCCGTTTAAAAAAAATTATAAATTTAGGCAAGTCGTGTCAATTTGGCACGACTTCATATGCACAAATCGTTCCAATTTGACACGACTCTGTCATGTCATACTAAAGTTGTGCCAACATGGCACAACTTCTGCCCTATCATACTGAAGTTGTGCCAACTTGGCACGACTTCTGCCCTGTCATACTGAAGTCGTGCCAAGTTGGCACGAATCTGCCACATCTTAATTTTTATTTTCTTTTAAATTTTATTGTTTATATATTGGGTAGTAAGTTATATAATGTTAAAAATTAATTTGATACATAATTTTTTTAAGAGTGTTAGTTTTAAGGAACAAAAAATTGGATATATAATTAATTTTAAATTATTTAATTATTTCAAAATAATTACAAATTATTTATATTATTTGACTTATTTAAAATTTATATAATTATTTTTAAATTATTTAATTATTTCAA
>Ga0123342_1009803_pt1 | contig 11265 bp, 3 predicted proteins | sample Turbeawhitnodule_FD_89960 | JGI IMG/M metagenome (GOLD analysis project Ga0123342, IMG submission 89960) | Root nodule microbial communities of legume samples collected from Mexico - Turtle bean Mexico white nodule | ecosystem: Host-associated > Plants > Roots > Nodule | place: Mexico: Nepantla... | reverse complement strand
GTGATGGAGGAGGTGAGTACAAGTCTAATGAATTCAAGAGGCACTGTGAAGAACTTGGGTTGCAACATAACATAACTTGCCCCTACACACCTCAACACAACAGAGTTGCTGAGAGAAAGAATAGAACAATCATAGACATGGCGAGGAGCATACTTAAAGCGAAAGGTATGCCAAATTATTTTTGGGTTGATGCCATAACATGTGCGGTATATTTGATAAACAGATCACCCACTCGGAGTGTTCCTAACTCAACTCCGATTGAGGCATGAAGTGGATTCAAACCCAATGTGCAGCACATGAAGGTATTTGGGTCAATTACTTATGCTCATGTTCCCAAGGAAGCAAGATCGAAGTTGGATGATAAGGCAGTGAAGACCATTTTCATTGGATATAAACATGGGGGATACAAACTGTACAATCCAATGACAAAAAAGGTGATTGTTAGTCGTGATGCTACATTTGCCGAAGATGAAGAATGGCAATGGAATACAACAGTTGAAATGGATTAAAAAAAACTATATATTTACATTTTGAACGATGATGCGGAAGATGGAGTCACTCTTGAAGTACTTGCAGTTCAACCTGAAGTTGTAATTCAACCTGAAGTTGCAACTCCAATTGCAACTATGATGAAGCGACCAAGAAGGCAACAACGACAACCTGTACATCTTCAAGAAGATTGCGAAGTAAATCTTGATGATGAAGTTGATGACAATGGAGATTTGGTTCACTTTGCTTTTCTTGCAGAATCAGAACCTGTGAGACTTGTCGATGTCATTCAACACCCCAAATGGCATAAGGCTATGAATGAAGAATGGATGGCGATTGAGAAAAATAATATCATGACTCAAATTGGGAAGGTTGTTCCAAATCAGAATTAAGGGATGATGTTGGTTATTAATTCAGATTTTATTATTATTAATTCTGATTTATTATCCTTAAACTATTTTACCGTTATATTGCATTAATGGTCCGTTTACATGCCCTGTTAGTATTCCTATTTTATAGCTTCCAGTAATTGTAATTTTATTATACATATATGATTGAGTAAATCAAAATGAATAATATCAGTTCAGCAGTTTTGCAATCTTGTGCAATTACCTTCAACCAGTTTCTACAACCTTTTGCCTTCTTTTATTTCCTTCAATTAGTTCCTATAAATAATACATGAAAATAATTTTTGAGAATTAAATGAAAATGATATATATATATATATATATATATATATAAAATTAAATATTTTATCTCATCTAACTCTATATTATATATATATATATATATTAATGTTCTGACATCCAATAGTCTTACATTGTTTAGGAGTTGAGATTAAAGACAATTTAAATACATACTCTTCCATTAATTCTTCGAGACATTTTTTAAGGGCAAAACCGTAATGGAGCTTGGAGCTCCAAAACAGATAATAACGCAGATGCAGTTATTGACTATAGCAATGCTAACTCAACGGACTTGAGGTCGAAACAATGGCTCCTTCTGTGGGATCGAAACGAGGTTCCAAAGATGAACCATTGTTCCCTTAGTCCTCGACTGGGAGACTTGTTCTAATACATCCAATAGTCTCACATCACCTAAGAATCGAGGCTAAGATCAATTTAAATACACTTTCCTCCCTTAAACTTCTGAGACGCCTTTTAAGGACAAAATTGTGACAGAGCTCCATCAAAAGCGAACAATATCTTGGATGCAGTGATTGACCTTAGTAATGGTATCTCAGGTATTAATGACGTATGTGGGGATGCTATGATGTTATATCAATGGACTTCAGGTCGAAACATTGACATCGTCGATGGGAATCTAAACGAGGTTGCAAAGACACATTGACGTCGTTTGTGGGAATGAAGAATGAAATTGTTCCCTTCGCCATCGAGTGGGGGCTTGTTCCGGTACCCAATAGTTCTACCTTGCTTAGGAGTTAAGACCAAGGATAATTTAAATACATCTTCCTCCTTTTAAGAACAAAACCAATACCTCAAATACCGTGATTGAACCTTAACAATGTTATCTCAACATACTTGTGATCGAAACAAATGGTTTTCTCTACAGTCCCTTTTTCTTTTTAAAATATATAACATTAGATATGTAAATGTTGTAATTTAAAATTAATAATTAGTATTTTTATATACTTATTAAACAATACATTTTCTATAAGAAAATATAAATTGTTGATCAAAAGCCTACTAAGCCTACTTTCACAACTCTAAATAGTGTTGATTAACCTGAGGCCACTTCATCATTAATTTTAAATCTTGGATCAATGTTAGAGGGATTTTCAGGATCATGGTGCTATTCTCTTCTACTACATCTACTGTTGTTAAGAATATACAGGTAGATATGAACAACAATACATAAAAAGATGTTTTGATGGCTGTGTTATTCCAATGAGGAACGGTTAGTGGTATGACAACTTATCTATGGTCTGTGATATTTGCTTAGTACACAACTGCAAATGTTTTATTGTCGTATGTAAGATGTTTTTTTTTAATGTCATAAAAAAAATTATATAAGAATTAGAGCATCTCTTAAATGCTTTATTTTAATTAATTTTTTATTACGAAGAAAAACAAAAATTATTAAATATATTTTTAAATTATGAAAATTATTTTCATTTGAAATATTAGATTTTCACTTATATAAATTTTGTGAAAAAAAAATCACCCATTATCCTTCTTTGATAGGATGGAGAGAAAATTAATTATATACATTTTATGTGAAGAGAGAGAAAGCAATTTAAATAATAGTGAAATTGACTATACTATTTCTAATATATTTTTATTTATTTATTGTTTAATTTTATGAAACTAATGGAATTACATGATTTATAATATTCTTTATTTTCATTTCTTACTTATCTATATTTCCAAACAAACAAGTAAATATATATTCATTGTCTCATATAACATCACAAATATGAACAGTGAATACTTTGAAATATTAAAATCTGAGATAATTGATCTCTCATGTATCAGGTTTTCTTTACTATAATTTCATTAACAGATATTTTTTTATAGATAAGTACAAATGAATTAAATAGACAACTTGTGAATGGATTTAACAAATAAGTATGCATTAAAAAAAATTGTGAAATAGAAATTAATTTTAGAGATTAAACTAATTAGTTACTATATTAACTAAATTAGATATTATTTTAGAAACTAAAATATGATTAATAGTTAAAATATTTTTTATTATTAATAAAACTTTATAAAGTAGTTTATAAATTGATATTTAACCATTATTAGTCTTTTAAAGATTAATTTAAAATTTAAAACATTAATAGTAAAAATGTAGGTAACTAATTTAGATATCAATATAAAACTATTTTATAATAAATTTTATTAATAATAGAAACCACTTTAGATACCAATAATTTTTTAGTGTATAAAATATTATCTAATTTAGTTAATATAATGACTAATTATTTTTTATCTTTTAATTTGGTTGTTATTTAATAATTTTCTTACATAAAAGTCAAATCTCCTACAAAATGTTTAAGAAGTGACTTACACTATCTTCAATTAAATAGTTTAATCAATTATTTATGAAATTTGAGTTTATTTTAACAATTTTTTTATTAAAGTTGTTGACTAGTAATATTGTAGCTACTTTATAGAAATATATATTAGAAGATCTATTTATTTGATTTTACGAATCTATGCACACAATCTTTGCACACAATGTCAACGTTTTTCATCATCCTTTTGCAACTTTAAATTCAAATTTCAACCTCAAAATCTTCCAAAGTCAACCTCATTGGATCACACGAGTATGTTATAATCTCTTATGCGCGAAATAACTTGTAAGGTATAGATTAAGGTAGCATCATCAATAGTTTTATTGTTTCAAAAAATGAGTGTGATATTTTAAATGTTGTTGAATTAGTATGGGATTCAACTAGTTACCATAAAGCCAATAGATTATGAAACATTTTGTATAATTGAAGGAGTTAATACAAAAAAGAAGAAGAAAATAAATAGAAGAAAATTTGATATTGTAGTGCTAATTATGTATCAAATATTTAGCAAAAGATCAAACCGTACTATGCAATATTTCATTAGGCATGAAAGTTATAGTATGGGATATGAGGGTTGTTCTCACTAAGAAGGTTTCTTTTCGAGTACATTACTCAAAGTTATATTGAAAAATATTTTTTCTATTATAAAACATTATAATCCTAGATATATTGAAGTATTTATTTAACTTAATGTTTATACAATTTATAGAAATTTACGTTTACTAATAATCAACAAAATTATAAATGTATTAACATATGTCATGACATCTGTTAGTTACGTAGTTATGTTTGGATGTTGCTCGAACTTTTGCACTAGAAAAAAATCATGAAATAAAAATTAATTTTATAGATAAAAAATAATTAGTTGTTATATTGACTAAATTAGAGACTATTTTAGAGATTAAAAGTATTTTAGTTTCTAAATTAATTTGTATTATTGTTAAATAGTTTCTAAATTGTTATCTAATTAACTAACAAGGTTTTAACTATCAAATATTTAGATTCTAAATTTGGTAGAAAAACCTTTATAGATAATTAGACACTAATTTAGAAATAATTTATCAATAATAGAAACTAATTTAGAAATAAATTTTTTTAGTCATTAAAATGGTCTCTAATTTAGTTACTATAATAACTAATTATTTTTAGTATTTAAAATTGGTTTCTATTTCATGATTTTATTGTAGTGTTCGTTAGTTAGGATGACAATTAATGTTGATCATCATATAATATACACATATCTTTTATATTCTTGGATTTTTAAATTTGGAGGTTTATTTGTAATGTGTAAAAGGATCATTTCTAGCTTTATTTTTCAACTTTTTCTTAGAAGTTGTTGTAAGAAACGTGTTTGGTTGCTGTTTTAAGTACTTGGTGGCTATTTTAATACTTTTTTGAACCGTGTTGGATTAGCCTTTTGTTGAATTATAGGATTGAATGTGTTATGTATTTATTTTGTATTAGTGTTGAAACATTTTAAAATGTTATTTTAACTTAATTAATTTTTTATTAATAAAAGAAGAACTTGAAATAATAAATGACGCATGAATATATCTATACAACTTATATTAACTACAATATTTTCAATAAAATTTTATCAAATATGCATTTTATTAATTTAACTATTAAATTATAGTTATATGTTATCTTAATTGTTTGTGTTATTTTTTATAATTAAATAATAATACTATATTCAAGTAATTTATTTTTATATATACGTTCGTTAATTTTGATACACATAAATAAAATATCAAAAATATTAAGAATTTTATAAATATCATTTATGTAAAACAAATTTTAAATTAAATTATATATACATAAATAAAAAATAATTAAAATATATTTTATTATTAATAAATTAAGAAAAAATTGATTTTAATCCATATAAAAATTTATTTGTTTTTCATTTAAAATCTGTTTATCCTTGATATTATGTAACAGTTATTATTGAAAAAAAATTAAATGATAATTACAGGTTACTAATATTTTATATAATATCAATATAGGATACTTTTTAAAGTTTTCAAGATTTTAAAATAATATATTATTTATTTATTTTAAAATGAAAATTAAAAAAATTGAGAAATAATCAATATTATTTCAAGAATAACTATATAAAATATATATTTCTCATATTTATTCTTATTTTTTTAATATATAATGGCTACTCACTTTTATTTTTTACATTTTAAAATTAAAATAAAAAATTGTGAATAATTTAAAAAATAATAATTTTGAAGTAATTTTACTTATATGTTATAATTGAATTACAATGTCACCTTATAAATTGTATCGTATGTAAATGAGATCATTAATACATGATACCATCAGCCTCACTAGATTATATTTGGTCAACATCAACAAACTATACCAGAAACAACAAATTCAAAACGATCTCAAAAAAATTCATTAAACACATGCTAAGAACCTAAACACAACAAAATAAATAAATAAAATTTAAAACAATTAAAATATGCTAATTAATCCATATTTCGTATTAAACTAATATTGAGAGCCGTGTTAATTCAACCCCACTTAAAAGAGTATTTCTAGTTAGCTCATTTCTATAAATATGTTGATACCATAATGTAAAATATATTTTTTCAATAGTATTAAATATTTGAGTGACTTGAGTGTTGAAGAACATTTTGCAAATATCACTATTTTAACTGAGAGAAAAAAAATCAACAAGATTAATACAAATTAATACAAGTAGAATAGTAGACATCATCCCATTAATACAAATTATTAATAAACATTTGTCCTCGACATTAAAACTTTTTTTTTTGAGTAATTTCTGTAGTCAAACAGGAGTTAATATATAAAGAGAGAGTTTATTGAAATTACGTAGGAAATATGTAATCTTAACTAATTGCAAATTTCATTATACTACTTTACTGTTTTTTTTACCGAATCAAGGATTTTTCAAGCTAAGAGTAATTAATTTGTAAGTATTTGAGATCCGCTTAAGAAATTAATCTTTTTAAGGATTTTTTTATATATAAATTAATTTGAAAATCAAATCTATGATTACATAATTTAAGTTAACCTATGATTTTAAAGCATTTGAGTTGACTTATAAAGAGGAGAAAATTTGTTAAAGTGTACTTAATTAGCCACATATTTATTAACATATCATTTCTAATTTACGCTAGTTACAAATTATTAAAAATTATCAAATTAATAGATAAAATCTTTAAATAAATAATTTTGATTTACTAAAATTTGTATTTTTAATAATTTTCAGTTAATAATATATAGTTTTTTGAAAAAGTGTGTTTGTGACACTTCTGTTTTATAAGTATATTAGTCCTTGAATAATTAATTCCTTACTCTTGTCAATTTTCAAGTTTGAAATTGTTGTTTTTCTTTAGAAGAAACAATGCATTTATAAATAGAGCAAATTTCAAACTTATAGTACTAAAATAACATGAATGGGAACTAGAGTTAGAGTATACTAAATATGTTTGTCCTTGACTTAAAATGCATTTCTTATTTTTTAATTTCAACAAACATAAGAAACATGCTTAGTTGGTTTTCTATAAATATTTTTGGAAACAAGTATTATTGAGAAGGTTGAATGTGAACTTGAAAGAAGAAAGAGGAGGAAAGAGGTTTTGTGAAATAAAATAAGGAATACACTTATGAGACTAAAAGGTGGAAAAAAAAAATAATACTATACATCAAGAATGTTTCATATAAAACGAACAAATTTAGAAAGTGGTGGATCTTTCTAATAGAGAAAAACTGATTTGGTATTTACATGTGGCTTAGATTTTTGGAAAGTAATCTTTGAAAACCAAAATATTTGTTTTTCTCATTTTTCTCACTTTGTTTTTTCTATTTAAAAGAAGAAAAAAAGTCTCTTGGCAGTTTATATGAATAATGCGTTGTAATACCATATTTAAGATCTCTCTAAATTTTACTAGTGTTTTGGATTTGAGAAATGTGAGGTCATGGACATGGTTTATGTTTAAGAGGAACAATGTTCAAATTGTATTTTTTTATTGATGTATTGGTAATGTAGTTTGTCTTTATTCGTTTATAATTTTCTCTTTAAAACTCTCAAAGTAGATAAAATACGGTATCCCTTATACCTTATTTAATAAAATATTAAAAAATGTGTTTTTTTTTTTAAATAATTAGTGTGATTTAAAAATTATTTTTAACTATCTTGTTTTGTGGGGTTAAAGAGGAGGAGGTAAACCATTTGCTTTTAGACGGTATAATATATTGGCTGGTGTGAAATCTTTTTTATGCATGGTTAGACATTTCGTCAGTTGTCCCATCCATGCTCACTCCCATTTTCTGCGGTTCTGGTTATGTAATGCTCCGGAGTCGGTCTTATTAGGGATGGAGAACATTTTGATCCCAGTGGTTAGTGAGATTTGGAGTCATAGGAATCAAATTATTTTTAAATGTGGAGTTTTGGATTATTCCGAGATCTTCTCTTTGGTTCAATTGAAAGTTTGGTCTTGGTTCTCTTCTAAATATTCTTTTGCTTGTTTTTTTTTTTTTTTTTTTTTTTTGGGTGTTTTTTTTCTTTTTTTCTTTTTTTTTTTTTTTTGTTTGTTTTTGTGTTTTTTTTTTTTTTTTTTTTTGTGTTACTTATTTTTATAGACAACACTTTTTTTTAACTATTAATTAAAGTCTAATGCAACATGTTGTGTTTAGGCGAGGATTGTAAAATTGTTGTCTATGGTACTATGAACCATGAGCAACACTTTTTCAAATGTAAAAAATATAGAAATACAACCATTTAAATAAATTTCACTATACTGTTTTAAATTTTAAATTTTGTTTATACATTTAGATGATCTTATTTAAAATCATATATTAATATATATTTTTCTAAAAGATATTAAATAAAAAAATGTATTTTATTAATGTAGTGGAAATTAAATAAGACAAAAAAAATTGAAATTATTAATTAAAACATTTATAGTATATATTATAATTTAAAATACATATGCAATTATCATGAATATTATGAACTAAATGAAAGTGATAGTGTCATGAAAATAAATAGTCATATTTGCAGTCAAATAGATATTATAAATTGTAATATCTATTAAATTCATTTTCACATAACAATTCCAAGTTTTAAGTCTGAAATCTCAATTTTAAGTCTGAATAAATTAGATTCTAATATAATTCTTCTTCAAGATGGTCTTCATCAGGAAGCTAGAAAAAAAAAGTTGTGACATATATTACTTTACCAATCTTAGTATGTGTCATAATCTTAATACGAGACCTACTCAATGAAATAAGAAGGTGTTGTGGAATTGGAAGAAATAAAGGCCAAATAACATGTCTTCCATTCCAAACACCATGCCCAACAGAAATCAGTATGTGTTCTGGAATGCATTACACCCAACAGAAGCACTGAACATTCAGATGGGAAGAATAACTTTCAATGACAACCCCAATTTTGTTTATCCAATCAACACAAGGCAACTTGTTGAGCTATGAATTGAGCGTCTAAAGTGGGAATCTCGCTATATGACTGTCTATAATAAAACATAGACACAGATACAAGACAAACACGACATGGAGTTATATTTTATATTTTTTTTTTCATTTTAATTTGATTATTATAAAAAAAATATTTTTAATATTTTATTTTTTTCCTTAAGTAAAAGTTTAATATTATCTTAAAATATTAATTTTTAATAAAACTTTAATTTACTATTTAAAAATAAATTTAAATTATAAGAAATAATTTTATGTTTGTGATTTAAAAATAAAGTAAAATAAAAATATAATATTTAAATTATAAAAAAATAATATTATATAATTATATAATAAATCGTATTTAAATTTAAATTGAAAATATAAATTAAATAATAATATTAAATTCAAAATAAAAAGTAATTTTTCTCGAAACTCCTTCTCTTTCTCTCACCTCTCGTCGTTGTAAAACTTGTTTTTATCGTACTATACTTTAGTGGGGGAGCAGAGAAAGCATGAGCTTGTGCAAAACGACGTCGTTAGTGCAACTCATGACTGTTAGTTTTTTTGTGTGACAAACATGTCTAAAAACTTAGACATAGGTTGTCATCTTTGGCGTGTCGAAAAGATGAGTTACCGACCCAGAAAAATGTGTCAAACACCGTGTCATCCACATATTCATCGTGTATTCGTGTCCAGCATGCATTCGAAGCACAAAAAGGAAACTTCTCAACCCGTGTCTGACATGCGTTTGAAGCGTGCTTGATAGGTCAGTTTTACTTATAGCTTCAATGATCACGTTTAAATTACTAATTACTAAAACTATGTGGGACAACAAATTTAGTATAGGAATCTATATGATGGTCAGAATGGCTGCATTGTACTCTTACCTACATTCACAATCACAACTGTCATACGAGTTAGTGTTTACCTTCTCTTTTTTGTCTATTTTTATTATAATATGAATTGAATATTGCCCTTCTTCAGACATTTTAACAAGATTTATATATTCTTGATTATCACGGTAATCAAGAAATTAGCTGCCAAGAGAAATGTATAGGCTTTCCATCATTATCTTTGGTAATTTTAGTAGTAAACGTGCTTTAAAAATAAAGAAAATGATACTTTCATAATTTTTGGAATTAATTTGTAATTAAATAATATAAAAAGTATTAAAATAATAATATTAGGAGTTGTAATGGGGTTGTATAAAAAATTGGAATTGTCCTTATATTATTGCCAAATTAATACATTTGTTGTCTTTGCTTGCCAAATTAATACATTTGTTGTCTTTGCTTGAGTTTTACTAATGCAAGAGATACCTAAGGATCTTCATTGTATTTAGAAGGGAATTCTCTCAAAGAAATTCTTTGTAAAATCAATCCAAGTCTGTCATTGGTTATGAGAGTGAGTTAAACCTAAACGCAGAGGAGAGCTGGACGTGGAGGAGAGCTGGACGTGGAAGAGAGCTGGACGTGGAGGGAGAACTGGACGCCGAGGAAGAGTTGCACGCAGAGAAGGGAACTGAAGGATTGAGAAATTAGGTTTTCAAATTTGGGGTTGTTGGAAAATCGGGAACACAAAAAATTTAATATATAGTCTCAGTATGCGTCAGCCACATCCGACGCATACTTTAAAATATTTATTTTTATTTCAATTTAAAATCGAATTCAAAATTTAAAAAATAAATTAAATTTTTTTTTTATATAACAAAAAAATTTAATTTAATGTAAAAAAAATTTAATTTCATTATACAACAAAAACTTTTATTAATTTATAAAAAACAATTTAATTTATACAATACAATACAAAAATTAATTAAATTTATACAAAAATATTTAATTTAATTTATACAATAAAAATTTACTTTAATTTATATAAAATAATTTAATTTAATTTCTACAACATAAAATTAATTTAAATTGTAAAAAAAACTTTATTTAATTTATACAAAAATATTTAATTTAATTTATACAATAAAAGTTTACTTTAATTTATATAAACTAATTTAATTTAATTTCTACAACATAAAATTAATTTAAATTGTAAAAAAAACTTTATTTAATTTATACAACAATAAACAAATTTAATTTATACAAAAACTAAATTAAGTATAATTTGTATGTGACATAACATTTACTACCACAAATATCAATGAACCATATTATTGAAATTGCTCATGATACCCTCATCATCCCTTCTAACTTATAATCCAAAATCTAATAATCAACTATATTCCATGATTCTAAGTTAATTCTATAACTATCACGAAATGACTCATATTT
>Ga0123342_1009802_pt1 | contig 11265 bp, 2 predicted proteins | sample Turbeawhitnodule_FD_89960 | JGI IMG/M metagenome (GOLD analysis project Ga0123342, IMG submission 89960) | Root nodule microbial communities of legume samples collected from Mexico - Turtle bean Mexico white nodule | ecosystem: Host-associated > Plants > Roots > Nodule | place: Mexico: Nepantla... | reverse complement strand
TTTATGGAAAACATTACTTGTGGGGTTTTAGAATGCTTGGAATTTTGTTTCTTTTTCTTGTTTTCAAACCATGTCATCGAAGTCTTGGTTTAATCGAGGTATTGACTCTTTTCAGTGTCAAAAAAGTTTTGTTGACATAATAACATAATAATATTTTTAAATTAAAAAAAAATAATATATATATATATATATATATATTAATTTATTAAAGTATAAAATGTGTATTTTTACTATTGAGGATGTTAATATATCAACACCCTTTTAATGTTCAATATTTTGTCTGAGCATCACTTGTATCAAATTTTCAAATGTTCTCAATTTGTCAAATTTGAAGATGATTAAATTATTCATATTATCAAATTAATGTGTCCTCTTTTTATAAATCTCGTTAGCTTAATCTTGATATCATTAGCTTCACTCAATCGGTTGAGAAGACTAACTCTAGATTTTTGTATTAATGTTAATATAGATAATTTAGTTATTTATATTGTTAGAATTATTTTTAGTAGACTACTTTTATTTTTCGTTCAATGTAGTAAAAAAAGTTTCAACCAATGTTAGGGAGACTAATTTCTTTAAATATGTAAACTATAATTTTTTTTATTAACATTTGTTGTATTTATCTTGATGTTGGAAATAATTAATTTTTTATCTTGATGTTGGCAATAATTAATTTTTTTTATCTTGATGTTGGCAATAATTAACATTTTTTGTAGTTTATTTTTTATCAATAGTTTGTTAGATTTTTTTTTTGTTTTGAATGAGAACTTTTTTTATCAAGAATTAGAATTGTTCTTTTAGTATCAGTTGGATGAATTTTTCAGTAGAAATTGATAGAAAAGTTATTAAAAAAATTAAATCAATAATATTGTAAAAATAACCTCAATTAAGATGAATTAAAATAACTGTAGTTACATCAATAAAAAAATAATATTGATTTACATTTAATCGAGAAAAAAATTGTAGATATCAGTTGAAAAAATGCAATGAACTTTAATAAACAAAATAACAAAGAGGTGAGGCTGATATTTTCAACTTTAAACTTTCTTTTAAACAAATAATAATAATAATAATTTATTTTTCTCACAATTATTAGTTTAGAATGGGAAGAAATTAAAGTTTCCAACATATTTTTAACAATTAATTTTTTAAGATAGTGTTCATTTATCCTTCATATTAAAAAAAAATACTTTTGAATTCAATGTTTTTTAAGAGTGTTTCATCGAATGTGTATACTCCACATTCTTTTAAAATAATCCGAATGAACTCTCTCTCCTAGTATATAAGAGACACTTACAAAAACAATAAGCAAATAAAAAAATAAACTAAAATAGAATAATAATATTTAGAATTTTCAACTTGAGAAATACAATATTTTTCTAACCTTTCAAGAGGATTTCTGATCTCATCAATTACAGTGGATATCAACTCTCTATGTTGCTCTTCTCACTTGTTTTCATTTTTCTTCCTCACAAGTTCCTTTTATTTAGATAATGAGAGGAAAACTTCTATATAGAGAGATCATGGATAATTAATATTTCTCGCATTTTCAAAATATTTTGAAAATACTATTTTCAACTTTCTAGAATGAACTTCATAATTTTTAAGAGAAATACAATTTCAAGACTTTAGAATATTCATCATTTAATATAATCAATAGATCAACTAATTAAAGAGATATTCCTTTTCAACATAAAAAAGATGTGAGAGAGTAAGGATATATCTTATTTGATTAAGTACTACTGGAAAACACTCTCTAACATTTCTGAGTGATGGTTATAGGATATATCGTGAAAAAATATTGTAATATTTCTTTGTAATTAATTTTAATTTTTAGACGAAGATGGGTGATAATCATAGTTGAAAAAGGAAACGACCAAAATTATTGAGGGAATTCTCGTTGAAAAGTAAAATGATGACCATTGTTGTTGTCGTAATGTGTTTTAAATGAGTCAAATCATTTGTTATCCTCCCCTTCTTATTTTTAAGACACTTATTATTAAACTCGACCATTTTGTACATTATTTTTTAAATTCCATTAAATTCATAGGTTAATATTTGGAAATATATCTTTAAACAATTATTAGTATATATATATATATATATATATATATATTTAATTGATTATTGATTCATATATTAATCTTTCGAGAGTAAATGTATCATTTACTCTGCTACTATAACCCATAACAAAGCACGATACATGCCTTTTCTCAGTAGAGAAAAATATATTATTATCAAAAGAAAACATCACTACTTGGCCCAATCCATAAAGAAGCTGAGATTCTTTGATGACTGTCCAGTTTCTTGTATGTTATCTATGGTCATCTCCTTCAATTTCAAAGACCTTGCTTTAATGTCTTCATCAACAAGCAGTTCATCCACCTTCTTCCTTATCTCTTCCCTTGAAACTATTCCACTTTCATCCTTTTCTAATCCTACTCCAATCTTCCACACATCACAGATATAATTCCTGTTAAGAAATTGATCAGTTGTACATGGCGAACACAAGAAAGGTACACCAGCACATATACCTTCCAGGGTAGAATTCCAACCACAGTGACTAATGAAGCAAGCCAATGAAGGGTGGCTCAGTATCTTCTTCTGTGGTGCCCAACCTACTATTTTACCTTTACTTCCATGGAAATCATCAGGGTATGCATTAACGTTTTCCTTGCCGTCATTACTCGGACGCACAACCCAGATAAAAGGCTTGTCAAGGAGATCAAGTCCAAGAGCTAATTCTTTAAACTGGTTGGGATCCATTACAGCCAAACTGCCAAAGGAAACATACACAACAGACTGAGCTGGTTGCTGATCTAACCACTCCAAACAAGCTGTGTCTTCTTCCCAGAATGAACTTCTGTTGCTGTTTTCCACCAATGGACCAATGGGTAGGAACTTTGGTGATAGGGAAAATGCTCCCGGCTCAAGATCATATGTAGTGTTGCAAAGCCACCACTCTCCTAACTCCAAAGTTTGCATCTCTTGCACAAGATTGTCAAAGAAGATCTTCTTAAAGCCACGCCATGGAAAGTGAGCTGTGTCCATCTTGGGCATAGTTGGAGAGAGTTGAATCTCTTGTTTTTTTGTGGCAAGTCCTGTAATTGCAAAAGGAAATCATATAAACCATGTTCTGTTTTTTTTTTTTCAATAGTTAATATATTTAGAGTATAGGTTAAAGATAGTTTAAATATATATTTTTCTCTCTTAACGTATTTAACGTAATCGTCACGAAACACTAATTTTTAAAATAGATAATATATTGAATGCAGTGATTAAGAGAGACAATTAAAATACATAACTAAAAATGCAATTTTTTCTAAGAAAGGAAAATTCACCTTGAGAATCAATGATGCCATCTTGAATGAGCTTTGGGATGGAAGCAGCAGAAGCCAAGGAAGTTGCAGACGCTGGACAGAGAAGAGCCCCTTTGATTCCCAGTTTGTGGCCAACTTCCAAAGCCCAACCCATATTTATTGTAACAATTATACATGTTATCTTGTTCTCAACATCTGAGGCATCAATGTCTTGTATGAGCTTTGGAAGCAAAGCAGGCATGGTGCTTTTCATGGACAAAAGAAGTTTGGCCACATCGCTTCTGTCATCCTCAGGGTCCAAGCCATCAGGGAGAGTCACCAACTCTACTTTTGCCTCCTCCTTGTTGTCACCACCACCAGCAGTATTGGCTCTTTTGTGGCTGAACTCTGTGTGCACAAAAGTGACCTTGCAACCATGTTTGGCCAAAAGAAGAGAAAATTGCATGAGGGGGTTCACATGTCCTTGAATAGGCAATGGTAAACAAAGAAAGTGAGGTCTACCCATCTGCGTGTTGAAGTGAAACAATAGAACAATTGGAAAACTCGAATCAAGTGTGGGAATGAGATGTTTTGTTGTTTGTTTCTGTGTATAATGCGTTTTGTCTTATATATAGTTATAGAAACGCAACTGATGTACCTCGGACAGGTCAAAGTTGGTGGATTTGAAGAGACCTGGTTAACTGCTTTTCTGAAGTAGAATAATCTTCAACAAGGTTTCTGTAAAAAAACGAGAGAAGAAAATAGAGTAAAGTGTCTAATAAGATAAATAATATGGAATTCTTGCTACTAGATGTTGCTACTAGATGAGAACTAGATTCCTAGAAAATTATTGAAGTCTTCGTCTTCCTCTTTCGGTCGGGCAGTTTATTAGGGTTTCATTGGAAAATTTCTCGTCTCTGTGCTTCTCCTATAGGGTACCTATAGAAGACACTCCGACGCTCAAGTCAGTAAAATGAGTAATTGGTACTCAGGTAGGTGCACAGTAATAAATGACGTACCTTGTTCCTTGGAATGTGTGTTATTTATATTATTTTAATTGACTTACCTCATTGGACTTAATTAGTGGAATAGATCACATTTAGAGTTGCAATATCTAATCTTTAACGATAGTTTAACTTTACTAATCTTGATTTGAGCGTTAATGGTTATATGTGTCGGTCGATCAGGTCATGTGTAGTGTGTCGACCAACTCGACCAAATAGATTGAGATACATCACTCGATCATTTCGGACAGCCTGACCAAGACACGCCATGATGTAGGTCAGCCATACTGGATACTGGTACAGTAACGAATTAAATTCTTAACAGTTTCATTTAATTAAGAAATTTCAACACTGCATTCATTCAGAAAACTGGATTTAATATTTTCTTAGTTTATATAAGAAAAGGAACATTTATAAAAAAAAAGGAAAGAATCATGAAAATCAAATATAAATTATTTTTAAACTTTTGAGTTTTATTTAAAATATGTTTAAACTAATACTTTTTTATAATCTTAATTAATATTATTTGCTTATATACTTTAAGTTTTAAAATGAATTCATTGTGTATACTTTTATGCATGTGAAGAAGAATACACGTCATGGACTCTTGCAATGCGTCACTTGTGACGTTTTTCCATATAATTTAACATGTAGAAATTTCCTTTTATCAGTGTCATCATTCATTGAACATAAAGGCAAAATGTCCTAATCCAAAATTCAAACACCAAAGATATTATTTGCAATAACAAAAAGTATAAAACATTACTTATTACTTTTCTTTGGTACAATATTACATACCTATGACGGAAATGTGTGAGTATGCATTATACTGATTAATGAGGACACTCGTCTTATTCGTCATGCGTAATAGATAACGTGTTAAAACACAAAACTCACTGGTCTGGAGAAATTTCGTCTACTAAATATTCAAAGTTGAAGAAAATGTCACCATCTATTCAACATTAAAAAAAAAAAATGTCCTCATCCAAATACCGAAGTTATTATTTGTATAACGTATTAAACTTAGTTCAAAATGGAGTGTACGTAGCAAATTTACTTTCCTCCACTTATAACACAAAAGGGCAAATATTTTATATTAAAAAATACTGCATCTTTTAATAAATAGAAAAATTTATATTCATCTAAATCTAAATTTTAAATTTAAATTTCAAATTTCGTTCTTTATGTTAAATCATTAACATTAAAAAACCTCTTATTTATAATCAGTACGAAAAAATATCAAATCTATATACCTAAGACATCCCTATATAATGTCCTAAATCCGTGGTGAATCAAATTCAGTTCCATAAATAAACAAAACTTATAATTATAATATCATACAAATTTTGTTATAATATTATATTTTATTAATATTTCAACTTATTATAATTATAATATTATCCAAATTTTATTATAATATTATTTTATTATTTTTATTATTATTATTATTTCAACACCAAATCAGTTAAACTAACTTATTATGATCACGACATTTAAAATAGACACGGACTACATGTACATTTTATCCACATGGCCCATTTATGAAAAAAACTTAATATCCTCCTTATCCACATGGTTCATTTATGACATAAACTTGATATCCTCATCATGTAATAAAGAAATTTACAGCTCAATAAATTATAAATTTTCTCAAAATCCACTTTCACAACAATCCCATTATATTTCTTTCTCCATAACCTCTCATTTCTAAATCGCAATAACTTGTTTCCTATCCCTGATGGGTTCTGGATCCTTGGCCTGTATATGACTGATTCGGTAAAGTTAGTTAGTGTTTGGTTTCATTAAAGAAAATCATGAAATAGAAACTAATTTTTAGAGACCAAAATAATTAGTTGTAATAGTAACTAAATTAGAGACAATTTTAGAAACTAAATAAAAAATTGGTTTCTAAATTAGTTTCTATTATTGTTAAATAGTTTCTAAATTGGTATTTAATTAGCGACCAAGGTTTTAGAGACCAAATTTAGAAACTAAATAATTGGTTTTTATTTCATGATTTTCTTGTAGTGTTTGGTTGGTCTTTTGTCCAGCGATTTTGCATGCCGAGTTAGGAGTTTGACTCTATGTGTTCTTGTAAAAGGATTGGACCACCCTGTAGTGGTTCCTATTTATTTATTTTTTATTGCTGATAAAAAAACTTTTTAAAAACTCTTTTCTTAACAAATGCCGATTGTTTAAGCATAGATTCTATATTTTATCTATCCTTTTAAATTTATCATTGTCCATAAGAGAAAGTACGTGAAAAATAATACATTAAACTTGATAAATAAATAACACACTAACATCTTAAACTTTAATTACTGTTTTCACCATAATTGATCAACCCCGTTTGTGGTGCCATATGGTATATATAAGTTCAACAGTTACGAAACTGATCAAATAAGGTATTTATGACGTTATTAGATTTATCAGAATAATTAAGAAGATGAGCAAATAAGGATATTTATGAGGTTAGATTTATTATAGAAATTCGAAAATCTTAATCTAAACAAAAAAAAATAGTTCAATACCAAATAAGGATATATAAATGTGGTTGTATATAGAGAAAGAGTAACCAAAGTCCAAGTATTATTTTGAATGTAGACAGTATATTTAGTCTTCTTTCTACCAGTTTGGATGAGTTAAAACTTGCTTTATATTCTTAGGTTCACAATAAGTTAGGCATAAAGATAGAGGAATTTTACCTACTAGCTAATACTAATATCAGATTTGGATTTGGTTTGCATGAATGTGTTATGAGAGAGAGAAACAGTACATCTTTCATTTGTGATGCCTCTACCAAAAGAAAATCATGAAATAAAAATTAAATTTTAGAAAAAAAAAATAATTAGTTGCTACAATAACTAAATTAGATATTATTTTAAAGAGTAAAAAAAATTTGATTTCTAAATTAATTTTTATTGTTGTTAAATAGTTTTTAAATTGGTGTCTAATTAGCCACCAAAGTTTTTTTGCTAATAATTATTTAGATTCTAAATTTGGTAACAAAACATTGGTGGCTAATTATACACTAATTTAAAAACTATTTAATAATAATATAAATTAATTTAAAAACCAAAAAAATTTTGTCTCTAAAACTAAAACGATCTCTTTAACAACTAATTACTTTTTATAACTAATTATTTTTTTATCTAAAATTTTGTTTTTATTTTATGATTTTATTTTGTAGTGTAACGACACACTTCTTCTTATAAGCAAAATATAATATAAAATAGGTACAAAAGGAACCAAACCAAAAGTCAAAACTAACATACTGAGAACAAGTTTAAGAGAAAAAACCTTATATGTAAAAGAAAGACACTCATTACTAATTAAGTAGATAAAGGAGCAAATATTATTAGCTATACATATTGTTGATCACTTCTCAGTAATAGAATCTGGATGCTGCAGATTGTATCCCCAGCACTGCGATCATACACTGATGGAGTGTGAGTTTTGCAGTCACTGCAATACTCTTCGTCTGCTATATGTGCAACAGCAACCTATATATCTTTGTTTGATTTGCAGAAGCATGTGAATGAAATGGTTGTGTGTGAATTTGTGAGGGTTGGTGTTATATAATGACAGAACTTTGAGTTGTGAGAAAAATGGTGAGAATGTGGTAATCTAACTCCAGATATAGATCATTCATTCAATCAGAAGGATTGTAATGCATCAGCACAAATGTATGTGTTTATGATGTAAAGATCATTAATTCACAATGTTTAGTACATTTATTACTTATTTTAAATTAATAGGTGCTTATTTAATATTAAACATATAAATAATATAAATATATACACCGCATTAATTGATATATATTTTTATCCAAAAATAAACAATATATATATACTCCCTTTCTTCTTCTTTTTTGTTTTTATTTACTCCTTTTTTATTGTTTTACCATAGTTGTTCAAAGTATTTTTTACATAAACCAAGAAAATCATCTATTTTTTAAAAATTTAATATGTTTTTAGGTAAATTATCAATTATATTTATTTCAAATTTTTATTTTAATATACGTGTATGTATTATTATATTTTTTTATAACTAATTTTCTCTCTGCGTGTTAATTAAATTAAAAGTATAATTGGAAAAAAAAATATGTGACCTTAAAATTTTAAAAATAGTAAATAAAATGAAACTTTATTTAAAGATTAGACAATTTACATTTAGGCATGTATATTATATATATTAAGAAAACTTTAATCATTTATCCAAATGTCTTTATCAAATAAATTTGTTCTAATTATTGGTAACATCAGTGGATATATTTTGATTCGAATTTGACTTTTTTTTATTAAAAAATCAATAGATATAAATGTATATACTATTTATATTGTATTTATTAAATATAATAGCAATTAAATATTTTATTTAGTAAATATAACTAACAAATGGAATAAAAATTCATTTAACATGTCATTTTTCTTTTCAATCTATATATATTTAATAATACCGAATATTTTATTTAATAAACAAAAAATTATTATTGTAAAAGTCAGTTGGCACGCGTGTGTACACAATATATATACGTCTATATTAAAAAAAATTATTATATTTTTATTTATTTTATTTCAGTGCTTCAGATAAAAATAAAATAAATGTAATATATAGGTATAATTTAAAAAAAAAAAACAAATGTTTAATATATTTTTAAAATTTTAAATTAACCAAATTTAAAATGTGTAATATACTTAAACACTAGTATTATAAATAAATAAAACACCTTTTTCAACCGTATAAAAATCTTTTGAGGTATATTTCAATGCCTCTATTTATATTTATATATTAAATTCTATACAAATTAATTGTATTTGACAATACATTTTTATAATTTATATATATATATATATATATATATATATATATATATTATATATAAAAAAAAAATCACTTTACTAAATTTATTTATTATTTGTATCACTTCTTGTGTAAAGATGTAATTGATTTGAATGAAGTTGAATTTTTTTGGTATATTTTTTATCAATTAAGTTTAGAGACTAAATTAAAATTAAAATTAAAAATAACTAAATATTAGTGGTTAATTTTTAAAATAGATTTAATATAACTATTTCAGAAACATATTTAATGATAATAGAACATTGTTTAAAACTAACAGTCCTCAAATTTTAAAATAGTTTCTAAATTACTAAAATGTTAAAAAAAAAAAATTAAAGTTGTGTCTAAGAACCTGACTTTTCTACCTCATTAGATGTCTTTAATCCTGAATTCTGAATCCGAGTTAGTTATTTCTCATAATAAATTTGAAAGGTATATTCTTCTAAACTTTTCAAAAAAAAAACACGTCTTATGCTTAAATTATAATTAATTAATAATATTAACTTCAAGATATTTTTAGCACAAAATAAAACAAACTTAGATAATCGAGATTGTAATTAATAAATTCAGTTATATATAATAATAATAATAAAAATAAAGAATTCAAATATTAATTTTTTGTAACAATCTTATTTTATGAGATGTCGAAGAGAAAGAAAAAAACTAAAAAAAAGACTAAATAGTGTGTCATGTTAAAAGAAGATAAAGGACAACTCATTAGTAACTAAATAAAGGTATAAATATTTATAAGTCATTAATTGTTGGTTAGTATTGCAAGTAACGAGGTTAATTAATTATGGTGTAATAATAAGTGTGTTTGATAAGATAATAAATAACTTGTGAGTTAATTTATATTCTGTTTTATAAATAAGTTTCACAGACTAGGGACAGATGTTAAAATGGAAGGGAAAGAATTAAAAAATAATTAATGTAAGAAAACTTGATATTTCGGAAATTTTGCTGCTAATAACAATAACACCGTTGAAGCTGAAGCATATTAAGAGTGAAGCATATTAAGAGTATATGCAATGGTGTGGCTATTAAAATTTGTGTAATGATTTATTCACAATGCGACATCAATGCCAGGGATGCCAAATCAACAAACCCCCCAATACCATGGATGCTGCCCACCATAGGACTTGCACCCTGAAGAAAATGTTCTGTAGGTAAGTAAGCTCGTTTCTGATGTGGGCCTCGTTGAGGACAACATAATTTCTCAGCTTTATGAAGACAAGGTACAAATAAGAACGAGACACTATCAGAAAAGTCAATTTTCACGTTTTTTTTTTTCAGGTAGAAAGAAATTATAATAACATGACAAATTGTTACAGAATATAAATATAATCATATTTGGATCAGAAATATTCAAAGATCATAACCTAAAGTTTTCATGCATCTTTAATCCCGTATATAAGAGCATTTGAACCCCTAAAATATTTGGTCCGTCAAGGTGATTCCCCAAAGCTGGAACTTGTCAAATACAGCCTTGAAAGACTAGTTTGTCAGTCAAATTGGTCCCTAACTCCCCATGTTAACTTTAGTTCCAAAAGTCTTCACAATCAAGGTTGGACAGCAAGCAAACGTTGATTTTGGGTGATGTGTTTGTTGCCAGTTTCAAGGAACGTCATCACTGATGCCATCAGGGGAGCAGTGTTGATGAGTTTGGCCATTGGTGGATTCAATTGTGGGTTGATAGCAAATGCCAATTTGCCATTGATACCCTTTTCCCTTCTTTTTTTCTGTTTCAGGTGTGATACCAGAGAGGCATGGCAGTTAATAATGGGTTTAGTTTGCCTGCCAAGAAGGAGTACAGTGACTGGTTTTGGGGAGGTTTGACATGGGTCCAAGCACAAGTTCGTTTCAGGTTGTTTGATGTTATTGATGGTGAAAAGGAAAGAAAGTTGATCATTAAATGATAAGACTAAGTTGCCTTGGAGAGATCAAGATGCAAATCTCCCCCAAATCTGTTACATGCTCTACAACGAACAAAAGTCTCTCTTCACTAATAGGGCCAAGCTTCAATCAACCAAAACTATTATCTCAACCATTGTGTCTTTCCTCTCTGCTCTGGTCTCATTTTAGTCCTAGTCTGTATTAAATTAAGGATTACTAATTTGACA
>Ga0123342_1009801_pt1 | contig 11265 bp, 9 predicted proteins | sample Turbeawhitnodule_FD_89960 | JGI IMG/M metagenome (GOLD analysis project Ga0123342, IMG submission 89960) | Root nodule microbial communities of legume samples collected from Mexico - Turtle bean Mexico white nodule | ecosystem: Host-associated > Plants > Roots > Nodule | place: Mexico: Nepantla... | reverse complement strand
CACCAAAAACAGTTTTCAACCTTTTTCAAAACACCTAAGAGTAAAACAATCGGTTGTTTCGACAAAACAACAGGTTGTTTTTCACTTAGTTTGAAAAACACTTTCAATTCAAAAGGTTTGAAAATAATTTAGCTTCGGATTCAATCAAGACTGGATATACACAATATAATCTACCCAGATCCTATTCTAAAGCACCTCAGCAACAACAAACACATCCATCCTTCCATTAAACTCAAAGGATTTGGATTCTTCAAAGCTTGAACATATTTGATTCAGCAATATCTCTAGAACATGTAAAGCTACAAGGTACCTTGTTTCTAAAGGATTGGCCAAATGGCTTCCTAAGGAAATGTATTAATCCTGCTAGACCTTAGACTAAAAAGGGGTACCATATGTGTTAAATCTGTTTTGCAGAAAAAATAGTAGGAAAAACCAGTGGGACTTGGATAATGGATGCTCAAAGCATATGACTGGTGATTTGGCTCAGTTCATAAGTCTAAAACTTAAAGCTGAAGGGCATGTCACATATGGAGATAATAATAAAGGAAGGATTCTTGGATGAGGAAATGTTGGTACTAAAAATTCAACCACAATTGAGAATGTCTTATATGTGGAAGGACTAAAGCATAGTCTTTTAAGTATTAGCCAACTTTGTGACAAGGGCTTCAAGGTTAATTTTAAAGCCAACACCTGTACAATTTTCTAATGAAACTTCTGGTAAGGTGTTGTGCACAGGTAAAAAGGTAAATAACATCTATCTCTTAGATATCATGAACAATTGCTCTGAAAATGAATGTCTCTTATAAAAAAGTGATGAGTCTTGGCTGTGGCACAGGAGGTTAACTCATATCCATAAAAATCACTTGAATAAATTGAAATCTAAAAATCTTGTTTCTGGTTTACAAAATATAAAGTTTCAAGATAACAGATTGTGTGATGCATGAGTAAAGGGTAAACAAACAAGAACTTGTTTTAAAACAAAGGATGTGATTTCTACAAATAAAGCTTTGGATGTTCTGCATATGGATTTATTTGGACCTTCTAGGACTTCTAGTTTAGCTGGAAACTTCTATGCCTTGGTAATTGTTGATGATTTCTCAAGATATACATGAACTCTCTTTCTTGTTTCTAGAAATGGTGCATATAAAGCTTTTAAGAAACTGGCTAAGGTTCTGCAGAATGAAAATGATAATAGCATAAAACAGATTCGTAGTAATCATGGGGTAGAGTTTCAAAATGCAAAGTTTGATAGGTTTTGTGAAAAACATGGGATCATACATAGTTATTCTGCTCCTAGGACACCCCAACAGAATGGTGTAGTAGAAAGGAAGAATAGATCTCTTGAGGAATTAGCTAGGACTATGTTAAATGAATCTAACCTACCTAAATATTTCTGGGTGGATGTAGTATACACTGCTTCTTATGTGCTTAATAGAACATTGATTAGATCTATTCTTAAGAAAACTCCCTCTGAACTTTATAGAGGTAGAAAACCTAGCATTAGTCATCTAAGGGTTTTTGGTTGCAAATGCTTTATTCTAAATAATGGAAAAGATAATCTAGACAAATGTGATCCTAAATCTGATGAAGGAATACATATTGGCTATACTATTAATGGACATGCTTACAGGGTGTATAACAAAACATTGCTTATTGTGGAAGAATCTATGCATGTGGTGTTTGATGAATCTGATTGTAATGTGCCTAAATCTGTTCTGGATGAACCTAATGTAGATGATCTAAGAACAATTCTTCAAAAGAATCAATCTATTGATTTTGATGCAATTGATACATGTGATGTCAAAGAATCTGTTGTGAATGCATTATTTCCTAAAGAGTGGAAAACTCCCAGTGATCTCACACTTGACAATGTGATTGGTAAAATTGAAAAAAGGGGCTCAACAAGGAACTCTTTTAACAATTTTTGTGGGATAATGGCTTTTATTTCACAAGTAGAGTCAAGAAATCTGGAGGAAGCTCTATAGGACAACAACACGATAGCAGCTATGCAAGAAGAGCTAAACTAGTTTGAATACAATGAAGTATGGTTCTTAGTTCCAACAACACCTGAGATGAACATCATAGGAACCAAATGGGTGTACAGAAAGAAGATGGATGAACATGGGGCTATCACCAAATATAAGGCAAGGCTGGTTGCTAAGGGCTACAACCAAGAAGAGGGAATAGATTTTGATGAAACTTATGCACCAGTAGCACGACTAGAAGTTGTCAGACTTCTCTTAGCCTTTTCCAGCATAAAAGGATTCAGGTTATTCCAAATGGATGTTAAGAGTGCATTATTAAATAGTTATATTAATGAAGAAGTGTTTATTTCTCAGCCTCCAGGATTTGAAGACTACAAAAATCCAAAGCATGTGTACAAGCTCAAGAAGGCACTTTATGGATTAAAGCAGACACCTAGACAATGGTATGAGAAGCTAAGTGAATTTCTACTTTCTCAAGGTTATAACCGTGGCACCTCTGATAGAACCTTGTTCATAAAGAAGAAAAGAGAAGACATTAGACTTGTGCAAGTCTATGTGGATGTATAATCTTTGGATCCACAAATGAAAAAATGTGTGAAGCATTTGTAGATGTAATGAAAAGTGAATTTGAGATGTCAATGTTGGGAGAAATCATTTACTTCCTCGGATTACAAGTTAAACAACTCAACGGTGGAATCTACATCAATCAAGCAAAGTAATGCAAGGAATTTCTTAGGAAGTTTGAGATGGACCAATTGAAAGCAATCAACACTCCAATCTCAACAAGCTGTCAACTGGATCAGGATTATGCAGGAAAATCAATGGATCAATCAAAATATAGGGGTTTAATTGGTTCTTTACTATACTTAACTGCTAGTAGGCCTGGCATTATGTTTGTTGTATGTTTATGTGCTAGATATCAATCTGATCCAAAGGAATCACACTACAATGCATCTAAGAGAATTCTGAAATACTTGCAAGGAACCAAAGATGTTAGACTATGGTATCCAAACAATGTTTCCTTAAATTTAACCGGTTTTTTAAATTCAGATTTTGCAGGTTGCAAGATTGATAGGAAAAGCACAAGTGAAACTTGTCACATGCTTGGATCAAGTCTAATCTCTTGGCATTGCAAGAAACAAGCCTGTGTTGCTCTCTCTACAGCAGAGGCAGAATACATATCAGCTGGAAGTTGTTGTGCTCAAACACTATGGCTAAGGCAACAACTAAGTGACTTTGGAATTCTTTTAAATAAGATACCTATCAACTGTGATAACACTAGTGCTATAAATCTGTCTAAGAATCTTGTTATTCATTCAAGAACTAAACATATTGAAATTATACATCATTTTATAAGAGAATATATAGCTAATGGAACATGTGATATTAAATTCATTGGTACTGAATTTCAATTAGCTGATTTGTTTACTAAACCTCTTGCTAAAGATATATTTTACTTTCTATTAAATCAATTGGGTATTATTAGCTTAAACTGACCACTGCAGTAAGAATTTAAATTTGTTATCTCCTTATTTAATGTGTTGATTTTTCTATTTCAGAATCACAGCTATGACTACTGTACCGACCAGTCCCCGAGCATTGACTGACCACTGGTAATGTCGGTGCCACGTAAGCGGGTCCCACGAGCAGTGCGGGCCAGTACCCCACAAAAGCACGTGCGCTAAGGAGCCAAGGGTGGTCAGGCATCGGTCATCAGGATGTATCGGCTTGCCACTGAACAGTGTGGAGAGGTCGGACGTCGGTTATCAGTAGAGATGGGCCACGAGAAGTGGATCCTAGGTCACACCCCAGTTATCAGTAAAAGAGAAACCTAGATCACGAGTGCCCATGCGTGTAGAGTGGACGACGCGTTCAAGCGTGACACAAAGTATAAGAGCCACTAGAAGAATATGGTCTGCAAGGGTCACGTTCAGGGGCGAGCTGCATCTATGGCACATGAACAACTAGGGCACTCTCAGAGGTGGGTGCCCCCAGAGATCAGGTGCACGAGGAGGCATCCAGGTGGTCATCCCGTAAGAGGTTGCACTCCAGTTAGGGACCCCACGTGCTAGGTTATCCTAAAAGTAAGGTAAGAACAGTGTTGGGCCCACCCATCAGAAAGGCCCATTTCAGGTAAACAAGAAACCCTAGTTTCAGTCTACAAAAAGTAAGTTAACAAACTTGGCAAGGGGAGAATCCTCTTGCGCCGTTACACACACAAAAGCAAGAGTATACAATTTTTAGTGTTTCCTAGCCCTAGTACTGACTTGAGCGTCAGAGTGCAAACGGCCGCTAGGGAGCCCATTGTCTTTGTGTTTCAGGTGTTCATCACTGGGAAAGCATACGTGAATGCAAGGACTCTGGACGTAAGCGTGACGTAGACGTACAAAGGCATTTCGAGTCAACCGACAGGAACAACTAGAAAAGAGAAATAATTACTTTTCTCTCTCTATTTGACCATTGACTAATTTTATGGTCATAGACCAATAGGTTTATGACATTCATGTATGGAAATCCTAACTGATTTGATACATTTAGTGTGCAACATATTTTATTTGTTAGCAGAAACATGTTTTCAATAAATTCTTGCTCATTTAAAACTGCACCCTTCTGTACTACATGGAATCAAATTTGTACTGCATCTGTTTTCTTCATTTTGCTTTCAAACCCGTGATTTCTGAAATGTGATTTGGTGTTCTATATAAATCTGGTTTAAATCAATTGTATCTCACACTTTCCCTTCTTTGCTACAAGTTGTCCAGGTTCACATCTGCTACTTTATCAGTTTTTCTTTTATTGTTCATCATATGAATTTTGCACTAACATTCCTTCTAGTTGGAACTGTCTCTCTTGGTGAATAGGTGCAGATAAAAACAGATTGAGCAATGACATCCTCTTCACACAGAAAGAAGAAATCCATATAGCAACCTAACAGCAGCCAAGGTATTATAGAAAACTGGTTTGTTGGAGATTCTGAAGCTATGACAAAGTTCATACATGAGACAAGAAGGAAACAAATCAATGTACCCAAGGTGCTGGAATTTTCATGGCTGAGGAGTGAAAATATGACAGAAGCAAGGACCTTTCTCAAGCATCAAAAGCTGAAACACTTATTAGAAATGACTGGAATTGTCTATCCAGACCTAGTGAAGGTGTTCTATAGCAACCTTGTTCAAGATGAAAAAAACCTTGTTTTCTATGTGAAAAGAGTGAAGCTAAAAATCACAAGAGAGGTCTGGAGCAGCATTGCTGGAATTAAGTACTTAGGGCTGAAAGTGAGAAAAGGGAATACTGCTAGGATTCAAGAGTTCAACAAGATGTAGTTTTATAGAAGCTGTGTGAGGAATCCTACTGAACCAGTGGTCAAATTTCATGCAGGTAATTTCAATTTACTTCCAAGACTCTTAGCTCACATCATTGCATGGAAACTCACTCCTAGAGGTAGCAATCATGTTGTTCTTCATGAGGAAGACTTGATATTGCTTTACTGCATAATGAATCAACTCAAGGTAAACTGGGTGAGTACTATGATGGAACATATGCTCAAATCCACAAGGCTCCTTGATAATTGCTTTCCATATGCAATATTTATATCAAAACTAATTGACTATTTTGAAGTGGATACTGTACTGGCCAGACCTTGGACAATGGCTGAAGAAGAGGTCGACATCAGATGTCGACATCGGATCTCGGTGGTTCGACAATAATAATGGGCCACGTAAGTTGGGCCCCACAGATAGTATGAGTTAACATGAGTTAACACCCAGATACTAGAAAGACCTAAATGACGAGAGGATCATGCATAAGGTGTGTATAGTACATTCGGGTATGACACAAGCAAGTGTTCCCTGAAGGCGCTAAGGCCCGTAAGGGTTAGGGTTTCTAGGGAAACCCTGCATGCATGGCACGTGAATAATTAGGGCACCCACATAACAGATGGCGCTGCAGCGCTGGTACATGAGTTGGTACCCTAGCGGCCATACTGTTAGATAGATTCTGCTCTAGAAGAGGCAAGTCTTGTGTCGCGGTTCCGCTAAGCTTGTGCGACGCGTCACAGGATGCCTCATCAATAAACCCTAATTCCACTTAAGGAAAGATCCTTGAGGGATAAGGAAGTTGACCTAATACATCCTATATAAAGGGTGGTAAGAACCCTAGAAAAGGTACGCCGTTTTTAAGACTGAAGTTGCTTTACATACTTACTGTTTCTTAGCCCAGTACTGACTTGATCGTCGGAGTGCAATCAACAGGTAGGACCCCCGCTATTTCAACGGAGCCAACCGGCGAAAACATTTGGCGCCCACCGTGGGGCCTGATAAAACTAGGTCTCATTCACAATCGTGTTGAGAGCCACCCAGCAACATGAGGAATACGAGGGAAGGATCAGCTGCGCCAGAAGGAGGAGACAACGTCACCATGCAACAACTCATGGAGACCATACACGCCTTTCAGCAAGCGGTTGCGGCGTTCAGAGTCAATCAGGATCATTTCCAGGTCGACCTGGCTGCGTCACAAGCGAGTAATGAAGAGTTGTGTAGAACCAATGAGGAGTTGCGCATGAATTTACAAAATGTAGGAGAACATACGGTGGATGAGCGGGCCCCGTCCATGCCAGTTAGGGCTTGCCCTTGCCGTTCTCTTAGGTGATCATGGACACTGTGATACTAGCCACATTCATGGGCCCGAAGGTCACCTTCATAGGTGTAGAAGACCCAAAGGCCCATATCACAACTTTCCACACCTAAATGATGTTTTCAGGAGGCTGCGACGCCGTGCACTGTAAGTTGTTCATGAGTACGTTGTCAGGCACAACGTTGGATGGTTTGTCAGTCTTCCTGAAGGACACATTACTTCGTTCGATCAATTCTCAACACTATTCATAGAACAATACATTGTCAATCGGGCTCCCCCTCCAATCTCTTATGATCTCTTTGACGTAAGGCAATACTAGGGAGAGTCATTGAAAGGTTTCTTAAACAGGTTCGGGGCACAGGTGGTGAAGTTGCACACCAAGGACGAAGACATGACGATGCATGCCTTCAGGAAGGGAGTGCTGCCAGGACCCTTCAGTGATTCACTGATAAGATGCCACCCTAAGACGTTTTGCGAGATTAGACGTCAAGGTGTGGCCCATATCATCGCAGAAGTAGAGGTCACAGAAAAACATGGTACCGTTGGCCTAGTCCAACCCCGGGGAACAGGTCGTCCTCAGCTTGTGAGGGTGCATGAGGCCACGACGGAGAAGAAAGCTCCGGGAGCACAACCACCATACGAAGCAAGGAAGCCCCAGACCAGGGCACGCATAAGAGAAAACGCCCCCCCAGACACAGTTTTCGGGTGGACCTTAAGGAGCTGGTCGTCATCCCTAACGTGGCCGACAGCTTAAAGTCTCCACCAAAGACCGATAAGAGGCTAGGGCCCAGCAAAAACGCTTGGTGCAAGTTCCACCAAACCTTTGGCCATAGCTTGCGCAATTGTCTGACATTGGGATTCCAGTTGGATGAACTGGTAAGGATCGATTTCTTAAAGGACTACCTGCAAGAGCCACAAAGTTCCCTGATGTCAGCGGTCCCAACAGGAGATCAGGGGCACGAGGTGTCCATTCATGGAGATATCAACACCACCACTGAAGGATTTTGAGGAGGAGGGTTTACTGTCTCCCATCGTAAGAAATATGCATGGGAGTGATGACAATAGAAGCGCAGAAGGCAGACCAGACACCCGAGCCCGACCTTGTCTTCACCAAGACTGACTTGCAAGATGTGGTCCCACACGACAATGACCCGGTGGTGATCTCAGTGGTGACAGTGGGCAGAAAGGTATACCGCGTCCTTGTTGATCAAGGAAGCTCGACCGACGTGATGTTCTGGTCGACCATAAAAAAACTCCATTTTTCTTCTGACAAGTTGAGGCCTTACGATGGCTGTTTGTATGGTTTCGCAGGAGATCAGGTAGAAGTGCGGGAGCACGTAGACTTGAGGACAACCTTCAGTAACGGCACAACGTCCCGCACCGCTAACATCAGGCATCTTGTTCTTAATGCTCCTTCAGCCTATAACATACTTTTGTGCAGGCCTACTTTAAACAAGATTGGAGCAGTAGCCTCTTCGAGACATATGAAGATGAAGTTGTCTTCCCTTGAAATAGTTGTGATCATCCTGAAGTTTGATTAAAAGGAGGCGAAAAGCAAGTGTTCCCTGAAGGCGCTAAGGCGCGTAAGGGTTAGGGTTTCTAGGGAAAGACTGCATGCATGGCACGTGAAAAATTAGGGCACCCACTGAACAGATGGCGCTGCAACGCTGGTACATGACTTGGTACCCTGGCGGCCATACTGTTACAAAGATTGCACTCCAGAAGAGGCAAGTCTTGTGCCGCGGCTGCGCTAAGCTTGTGCAACGCGTCACAGGATGCCTCACCAGTAAACCCTAATTTCACTTAAGTAAAGATTCTTGAGGGACAGGGAAGTTGACCTAATACAACCTATATAAAGGGTGGTAAGAACCCTAGAAAAGGTACGTCGTTTCTAAGACTGAAACTGCTTTACATACTTACTGTTTCTTAGCCCAGCTCTGACTTGATCGTCGGAGTGCAATCAACAGGTAGGGCCCCCTTTGCTTCAACGGAGCCACTCTCAACTACACAAAGAGAGAGCGGAAACCACCAGGAGATAGGAGGATCCATCATCTGCCTTTAAAGTCAACGGCGGCTAAGTCAACCAGCGAGAACAAAGAGTGTACAATATGATAGATTGATTGCCTTCATGGCCCTACCTTTGTCTTTGTATTTGGAATACAAAATGCTGGGTCATCGTCATGTATAAACAAATAAAATCATAGTGCACACTGCACATCTTCTGCAGAGTGTGTAGGTTAACCCTATTATCCTGAATACAGTGTTATAAAGTATTGCAAATTGATTCAAACTTAACCGATAGTAATGAGTTTTATAGGTATAAATTAAGTTTAATATTTAAAAAAGAATACCTGGTGTAAAAAAATAATTATTTTCCTCTCAAAATAATTCTACAACACTTGAACAAATACCTCTAGGAAAAGGGATATGTGATATGAAATAGAAAACTAAAAGCTTTGTGACATAATCATACAAAACAATAGCAGTTTCACTAATGAATGGGACTTTATGAAAGCAGATTAATCAATTCTATGTCTTGGTACCTTTACTAGCCAGATCTCGGACCTCGACTGAAGAAAAGGTCGACATTATATGTCGACATCAAACCTCGGTGGTCCGACAATAATATTGGGCCACGTAAGCTAGGCCCCACAGATACTATGAGTTAACATGATTTAACACTCAGATACCAGAAAGACCTAAATCACAAGAGGATCATGCATAGGGTGTGTATAGTACATTTGGGTACGACACAAGCAAGTGTTCCTTGGAGGCGCTAAGGCCCGTAAGGGTTAGCGTTTCTAGGGAAAGACTGCATGCATGACACGTGAATAATAAGGGCATCCACAGAACAGATGGCGCCGCAACGCTGGTACATGAGTTAGTACCCTGGCGACCATACTGTTAGAAAGAATACACTCCAAAAGAGGCAAGTGTTGTGTCGCGGCTGCCGTAAGCTTGTACGACGCGTCACCTGATGCCTCACCAGTAAACCCTAATTCCACATAAGGAAAGATTCTTGAGGGATAGGGATGTTGACCTAATACAACCTATATAAAGGGTGGTAAGAAACCTAAAAAAGGTAGGGCCCCCTCTGTTTCAACGGAGCCACTCTCAGCTACCCAAAGAAAGAGCGGAAACCACCAGGAGATAGGAGGAGCCTTCATCTGCCTTTGAAGTCAACGACGACTGAGTCAACCGGCGAGAACAAAGAGCGTACAATATGATAAATTGATTGCCTTCATGGACCTACCTTTGTCTTTGTATTTGGAGTACAAAATGGTGGGTCATCGTCATGTATAAAGAAAGAAAATCACAGTGCACATCTTCTGCAGAGTGTGTAGGTTAACCCTATTAACCTGAATATAGTGTTATAAAGTATTGCAAATTGATTCAAACTTAACCGATAGTAATGAGTTTTATAGGTAAAAATTAAGTTTAATATTTAAAGAAGAATACTTGATCTAAAAAATAATTTTTTTCTTCTCAAAATAATTCTACAACACTTGAAGAAATACCTTTAGGAAAAGGGATATGTGATATGAAAAAGAAAAAGAAAAGCTTTGTGACATAATCATACAAAACAATAGCAGGTTGACTAATGAAGGGGACTTTATGAAAACAGATTAATCATTTCAAAGTCTTGGTTCCTGTATTGGCCAGACCTCGGACCTCGACTGAAGAAGAGCTCGACATCAGATGTCGGCATCAAACCTCGGTGGTCCGACAATAATAATAGGCCACGTAAGCTAGGCCCCACAGATACTTGGTTAACATGAGTTAACACTTAGATACTAGAAAGACATAAATCACGATAGGATCATGCATGGGGTGTGTATAATACATTCGGGTACGGCATAAGCAAGTGTTCCTTGGAGACGTTAAGGCCCGTAAGGGTTAGGGTTTCCAGGGAAAGACTGCATGCATGACACGTGAATAATTAGTGCACCCACAAAATAGAAGGCGCCACATTGCTAGTACATGCGTTGGTACCCTGATGACCATACTGTTAGAAAAATTGCACTCAAGAAGAGGCAAGTGTTGTGTCGCGGCTGCGCTAAACTTGCGTGACGCGTCCCATGATACCTCATCAGTAAACCCTAATTCCACTTAAGGGAAGATTCTTGAGGGATAGGGAAGTTGACCTAATACAACCTATATAAAGGGTGGTAAGAAACCTAGAAAAGGTAGGGGCCCCTCTGTTTCAATGGATTCAAAATATGAAGGGTGGAGGGACTTACAAAGTCAAAGAAAGAACTGCTTGGATTCTCTGTGGTGGAGGGATTTGAAGGACGTTTGGGCTCTCGACATTTGGAAAGATAACTTTGTGGCCAACATCTTGTGGGAGGTAGGGAATGGGAGGGAGATCAGGTTCTGGGAAGATAGTTGGGCAGGCAATGTAGCCTTAAAAGAGTTATTCCCGAGACTTCACTCCACATGTACGAACAAGGATTCTTTGTTATGGCAGGTTAGGGAGTGGTCTGAAAGCTTGGGGTGGGTATGGAAGATCGAATGGAGAAGAAACTTGTTTGAGTGGGAACTGAGTCTGGAGTATCAGCTGATGCATATTCTGGGAGATCAGATGGGGAGGGCAGACAAGGAGGACATGTGGGCATGGAAAGATAGAGGGACAGCGAGGTTCACGGTT
>Ga0123342_1009800_pt1 | contig 11265 bp, 12 predicted proteins | sample Turbeawhitnodule_FD_89960 | JGI IMG/M metagenome (GOLD analysis project Ga0123342, IMG submission 89960) | Root nodule microbial communities of legume samples collected from Mexico - Turtle bean Mexico white nodule | ecosystem: Host-associated > Plants > Roots > Nodule | place: Mexico: Nepantla... | reverse complement strand
TATATTAATGTTGTATTTTTTTTATATCTTTAACTGATTATATATATATATATATATATATATATATATATATATATATATATATATATATATGATAGTCCCACATCTAGTAAGCAAAAGGGATTTTGTAAATTTGTTTACCTTTGATTGATATTCAGTACTCAAAGTATACAGTGTTGGTCAATGATAAATAAGCACATCTCTCCCCTTCTTTTGAATTGACTTATATATTTTAATACGTGCTGCTTAGGAAGCATTAGGACATTGTCATCTTTGAATTTATTAACCCTTTAATTAACCATTTATTTATTTGTATTTACCTTTTTTCCTGCCTTTTCCCCTCTAATATTTCAGGTCATTGGTTCTCTTGTGCCTGATCCTCTTAACCATGAAGCTTTAATTATCGAGAATATACCTGATCCTCTTGCTGGAGAACAGGTAGATAATGAAATATCGCCTCTTTAATTGTTCATTTGTTTCTTGAGCTTCTGTATGCTTCAGTCTTTCCTTAGCACCTTCTATTTAAATGTTAGTGTTTTTTTTATCCTTAATCGCTTTCAAGTACCATTTCTTAGCCAAGACAGTCCTCTGTGTCCAAGTTTTTTTATAATTGGGTTCATTATTTGAACATTTCATGTTAATTTATTTCTTTTAATTATTGGGTATGCCATCATTCCTTGTTACCAGACATGGCCAACTGAGGCTGAAATTGCTAAGGCTGATGAAGATCAAAAGAAAAAGAAGACAAGGAAGAGGAGTCTTCCTCGGGGCACTTCAGAGTATCAGGTCTGAAATTTTCTTTTCCATCTATTTTTTATTTTTTGTTGTTTCTCTTCATATTTTTTGGGGGCTTATGAAATATTTGGTTAAAAGAATAGAAATGATAGATATCTGGCTTTTATTTTGATGTTCAATTTTTTAGGCTGCATGGATCGTTGATGATTCTGAAGAGTCAGATTGTGATGATGAAGATGATGAGGGTATGGTGTTAGATGAAGGGGAAGATGGATTTCCTGGTCAAGAGGAAAATAAGTATTCAGAATTTGATGGTGATGATGCATCTCTTAGATTTGGAGATTCTGAGGAAGAAACTGACAATGATTCAGTGATGATGGTGAGCTTGTATAAAACATACATTAGTTAAATGTGGTCCTCATTGGACAGTCTCTGGTCCTCCTCCCCCCAATGATGTGGATGGATTCTAATCTATATCACCAATGCATGATTGTTTTTCTGTTACATTACAGGAAGTAGATAACTTAACCAGGGAAAAGATACAAGATGAACTCAAGGAACTTAAAGAAGCACATGCAGCAGATGAAGGTGCGTTTTTTTCCTTTTTCTATTCTTATTAATATTCAATTGTCACATTTGCTTCTTTTAGAGACCATGAATTTTTGGTATGGCCTGCATCTAAAGTTTATCTAAATTAGGTTGTGTAATTCCTACGAATTTTATTTCATTGAGAAATTTGCTAGAGATGTCAGAATATGGATAATTTGGAGTTGTATTACTGATATTATGATACTATTTCTAGTTGTGTTGCTTTTACTTTGTTTGTTTTCTTGTTCCAGAGTTTCCGGATGAAGTGGATACACCAGTGGATGTTCCTGCTAGGAAGCGGTTTGCAAAATACAGGGGACTCAAGTCCTTTAGGACTTCTTCATGGGATCCTAAAGTATGTGTCTTTTGGAGATCCTTTATAGTAAGTCATTGTCTCTAACCTCCCAAAATAAATTCTGACATTTCTAATTTTATCAGGAGTCTCTACCCCAAGATTATGCCAAAATTTTTGAATTCGATAATTTTAAAAGAACACAAAAACATGCTCTTGCAAAAGCTCTAGAATTGGATCAAGAAAATTGCGAGCACTGTATTCCAGTTGGCTCATATGCTAGGCTGCAAATCAAGGAAGTGCCCAGTGCTGTTGCTTCAAAGTTATGTTTACTTTCAAAGAGAATGCCAGTTACAGCATGTGGCCTGTTGAAACACGAGTCCAAAGTATCTGTCCTTCATTTCAGGTGTTTTTTCACTTTATCATTTTACTATTTTCAATGTCTGTTTGTTTAAGTGGCCTTATTACAAGTTGTAGTCGATTCTGAGCATTCAAAAGATTTCATGAACTGAAGTGACTTTTGCTGTGTAGTGTGAAGAAACATGAAACATATGATGCACCCATTAAATCCAAGGAAGAGTTAATTTTTCATGTTGGTTTTAGGCAATTTGTTGGCAGGTATGGTCTTCAATTTGAAGGACTTTTTGGTATATGTAGTAGATCTCTTCAGGCTAAAATATTTTGGAAATTGCAACTTTTTTGCAGGCCAGTTTTTTCTAGTGAGTTCATTAATACTGACAAGAACAAGATGGAGAGGTTTCTCCATGCTGGGCGTTTTTCAGTGGCTTCAATATATGCACCAATTTCTTTAACTCCTCTTCCTTCAATAATCCTAAAGATATCTGGAGAGAATGCTGCACCTGTAGTGGCTGCTGTTGGCTCGCTGAAAACTGTTGATACAGATAGGATAATTCTTAAACGAGTTATTTTGACAGGGTATGGATATATATTTTTGTCTAGACCCACCTTACGAAAACCTTGCATGTTGCCTATATTTTTTTATTGTTTTTTTTACATCTTTGCAATTTCGATTCTGATTAAGAAATTTCAGGGTTGTATTATGATCGTTTTTGAAAATTGATGATTGAGTTCATGTTTTCTTATTTTATGATTTTAAACATTTTGTGGTGCAGTTACCCCCAAAGAGTGTCGAAACGTAAAGCTTCTGTGAGACACATGTTTTATAATCCAGAGGATGTTAAATGGTTTAAGGTGAAAATAACCCAGCATCTGGATTCTTTAAATTTTAGTTGGACAGTAATGAGGTTTGCTCCCTCAAAATTGGTATCTATTGTTTCCCTGATTAGTTTTTTAATGTGGCTGGTGATTGCAGCCTATTGAGCTTTATACCAAACGTGGCCTCCGAGGGCGAATTAAAGAACCCGTTGGTACCCATGGTAAGTTGGTTATACTAGAAATATTTACCATAAATCTTACTATTAACATTCTGGCTGTTAATATTTGAGGGAGAATACAGATTATATGCTTCCTGGTCAAAGATGTTCCTGTGCATTCCATGATTCTTATAGCGACCCTTTCTTTGGAAAAACTCTTGATAGGATTTTGATATGCCACCAACGTGATTTTATCCTGTCTGGTAAGGAATATTGATGGCATTCTTATCTTGATATTTTGATGCGCAGGAACAATGAAGTGCCTTCTCAACGGGGTTCTTGAACAGCGTGATACTGTATGTATGAATTTATTCAAACGTGCATACCCGAAGTGGCCAACCCATTATTTTCCTCTATCTGAATAATGATGGGACGGCCGTTGAATTCTGTTTCCGCCGGTCAAGGAATTCAGAAGTGTATATTTGATTGGGAATGAAGCTTTGGTTCAGATTTGACTTCCTCGTATGGGGGATGCAGTTTTGTGACAATTTATTTTCCTTTTTCTCCACCGCCAATGAGAGATCAGACATTTGTAATTTTCTTTTGTATTTGCATACAAAAATGCCCAAATTTGTTAATTATTTTACTCTATACTGAATTTATCCTTCATTTGTGCCCGAAGCGTCCTACACATATTATTGGCATGCTTGTATCTGTTGCTAGATTTTGAATTTTTTTACCAAACTTTTCTTATAAAAGAAATGATTCCAATCACACAACTTATTCACCAAACCTAATGTTCAATTTAAAATACAAATGTTCACCTACTTTTCCCTTGTGTGACAGGAAATCCCCAATTCCCTTGCTTTTTGTACTCTTTGATTAATAAAAATTATGTATAATGATTTGTTTGTATTTGGTGTAAATATAAATATTATTTGAATACCATACCAATACTTCTTTATTTTGATTGAGATATTAATATACCATGCCTTATCGTCGTGTAATGAAAAATGTTATTCTTATTATTGTTATATAAAGTTATTATCTCGTGGTATGAACATGGGTAATGATTTTAGTCTGAGATTCTGTACGTTTTTTTATCTGTGATACTTAAGAACATACTTCTAGTCTTCTGTGATTTAGATAACGTTCTATAAAGAAAAATAGATTAGGTGTTTTTGAGGATTACAAAGTACTGCATTTCAAACAGAAACAAAAACACTGATTACATATTTTACAGCAAAAGAACATTTTAATATATATTTATTTGCAATTTAGGTAATACTTTGCATGTAAAAAATAATTACTCCATGTCGTATGCTTAACAATAACATTAGATTTATGTCTCCATATAAATATTCAAATGATATAAAATATCAAATATATACACACAAGCATAAACAATTTTCACCGGCCTTTTTTGATAAATTAAAATAAATATATATTTAAAACTTTAAACAATATAAAAATGGTTAGGCAAAAATATAAGCATGCTATTTCCAGGTTAAATAGCTGACCGAGCCGATTCTTTCACGTCTTTGAAGACACACTAACCTCTTTAATATTAAAAAATGAAAATGCTGAAAATGAACCAAGATTACTGCTGCCTTTAAAAAGAATCACCAGGGTTCAGACAGTCAAAGAAGTAACATAAAAATGGAGGCATAGCACATCTTGAGGAAACCAACTTTGATATCGTTGTTCGTATAATTGCCAATACAAGTTTCATAGTACCCAGAACAAAAAAGTTTTTCATCAGATATATTAAATAATATATTAGGAGACCAATCATTCAAGGCCGCTGAAAAATGCAGACTTGTCTTTTAGGTCGTGGCCATTAAGCCAATCAACAAAAAAAGTGCAAAATCTGATTAGGCCACTTAGAACTTGCGTACATTAGAACTTGGATGACCTACTTTATTAAAGATTGCTTAAACATTTTCACCTGGCGGCAATTCAGCCAGCTTTGGAGGAGTGCCAAGTACTCTTTCCATGTCAAAACGAACTTCAATATTGCGAATGCTGTACCCAACCACCATCAACCAATAAAGCAGCTTAGCAAGTTCAGCTGCACTAGTCTCGGTCACGCTAGTCTGCAAAATCAGAATTAAACTAAACTCTCCAATGATATTGTTCACTTCCTCATAATACTCACCCGGAGAACATAAATCAATTTGAAAAAATCTAGTTTTTGGTTGCCTCGGTTTATACAAATAAAACCACTACCAATTTACATAGTATCACATGACAAAGTTCAATTATTCAAGTCATAACTCAAAAAGGTAAAACGCCCTTATTTAAAGTAATAAACAATTTATGATCAAGAAAACAAGGATTAGGGAAGCAGCTATCATATGTGCTTTTTTAGCAACTTTCCATCCAAGTAATAATAAGACTTCAATTTTATGGAACCAAACAAAATAGAGTCCATCTTCCATGCTAACACTTAAGACACACCCTAAAAATGAATTATTCCCACAATTAAAGCGTTCAAATATTAACCCAGATAATGATGGTGAGTTAGGAAAAATGTATGAATTAAACTAAACTATTGTAAAACTAAACTAAACTTCAAAGTGGGTTGAGTGAACTAAATTGAATTGTATAATAATTTAAATGAATTGAACTGAAGTAAATCACGGTTTGAGCGAACTAAACTATATGAATAGTTTGAATTATAGTTTGAATTATCATAGTAGACATCCTATTTTGAAACATATTTTCCAATATTATAAGTTAAAATTCAGTTTAGTTCAAGCAGATTTATTTAAAAGCAATTCAATTTTAATAACCAAATTAATAGAACAACTATGTTTTCTTTTAAGCAATTCAACTCAGTTCCGTATCAATTTGGTTCAGTTTTTTTAACAGACCTAAGTACAGTAAATGTAATTTGAAAATGTTAGACCAGTTTTGGAAGATCACAAGGGAACAAAGTTTAAATTAATGATGAATATAGAAAGAAAACAAAGGAGATCAAAATAATGAATAAGCAAACCTTCATTTGGCTAGGATCTGAAGCAGCCAGCAGACGCTTTATAAATGTATTCATCGCAAACACTACATCCTCACCAGCACTACTAGTTAACTCCTACAAAATGAAATGAAGGGTAATTATGGCAAATAGTTGACATAGAGAAACAGAGAAATACTTATATTGGTTAAGTGGAATAATCTGAGGGGAGTGTCAACAGAAACAGAAGCAAATATCACAATCTACCTATGCAAGTAAATCTACAACAGTGGAGGTGGGTTTATCATTCTCATGATTATATCAACATCAAACCAATACCTAGTTCTGAAAAAAATGCAATACCAGACTTGCCATACTGATTCGACAATAGTAAATCATATAAATCTAAATAAAAGCTACAGTAGTTACAGTACAGATCAATTTGTGAAAACTTATACTAAGCAAACAGCAAAAAACAGCTGGATGAAGGAAAATATATTGACCAATGAAAAGTTGAGTCAACCTTCAAATTTCGAGGCTCAAGAGATTTTAGGTATTCTAACAGTTCATTTTGTGCATTGCTAGATTGTCTTCCAACTTGTCGATTCAGCTCCTCAATCTCCGCTTCGAGTAATTCAATGTACTTTTTAGCATCTACTTTCTCAGGCCCAGAAACATTATTCCACCGAATAACTTCACCTGAAACATTTTTTTGTGTGCCAGGTGCATAATCTGGCACATCCTGCAACATTTTAAGAGCATAAATTACAGAAATTACAAACTAAGTTATTATTTGAATTTGTTTGGTGCAATACTAATGTGGTGCCTAAAGGAAACACTATGGTCATTTAGTAATCAAAGCAACTAACGCTTTCACACAAGCCAAGAATTTAGTCATGGTTTTTCCTTCAAGAATTGTATTATGTAATTCAGTGTGCAGTTGATTTGCGCTAGCTTGCATATGTGCATCAAAATGTTAATGCAGTTTCTCCCAAAGTTCCCAAGAAAGAACACAACCAATGATTTGTGTGAGCATACTACTTGTTAAAGTGGATTGAAGTCACAAGACGAGTAACTGATCGTCTTGTTCCCATGCAAGATATGAAGGATAAACAGATCCAGATTCTTGATCTTCATGATAAACAAAACACAAGGGTAGTTGAGGATTAACCAAAAATGAATGAAGACATGACCTTTAATGACAAGTTCAATTTGTTGCCTCCAAAGCAGAAAATTATATTAATTGAGTTTCTCTATAATGGACTGAGAAGGGGTGAGTGGTGACACTATCCGGTGGAGACGGGTTTATTTGCAGAGGGGACGGTGATGGATGTGAAGAATCCATTGTGACCAAAGAACCAAGATCTAATGCTCTTGATACCCAATAACAAGCTTTTAGTCCACACTAGATTAAATTAAAGAAAGTCCTTTGCAATTTTTTTTTCTCTAAGCTGAACTGGAGTATAAATAGGAAAGCTAATAAGGATAGGAAATTACTTGACCAAAAGTCCAAATAAATAAATCTTCTGTCCACCAAATAGAGTATAATACATCCTTCCAATTATCCAAACACTTAAATATCTTTTGAATCACAGACAGAATGCTAAAAAAGAGAAGAAAGAGACATAGTGTCACCTTTTTATCTTGCACGTCTGGCAGGGCAACAACTTGTTCCAAACTTTCTTGCAACTCCAAACGGTATTGTGCATTCCTGAACATGTATCCAGTCATTATGACACTGTACATGAGCTGTGCAAGGTTTTCAGCTACCTAATAAATAGCCAAATGATTCCACTGAGACACGTAAGATGCAAGCGACAAAATAAAATAAAAAAGGAAGAACTGCAATTCAATCCAGCAGCATGGCTCAACAGTGCTTTGCAATTGGACTATTTTGTGCTTAAAACATGTTTCTTCTTCCAACGCCAGAATATTTTCAAATTAATTCAGACAAATTACTTTGCGGGAAGAATTTATAAAACGCTCTGAAATTGGGGCTAACAATACAAATAATAAATATTAATAATTAATAAACAAGGGAAATAAAAATGGCAGCAATGGTGAAATAAGTATACTTTTAAATTGCTTTACAAAATTTCAAAAATAAATATGACTACATTAATAAAGGGGGATAGTCATTGCAAATACAAAATTCAGGGACAAGTAAACCAAACAAAGCAAGGTCTCCCACTCTATACAAACGTTTCATCAAAGAAACCTACAAGTTGACTATCCAGCCAAATACAACCATCGCAGCTTGCAAAATTGCTCATTAAAAATGATAGATAAAGTTAAGCAAGAGGAGAAAAAGAAACTCATTGCATCTTACAGTGGTAATTGTTACAGCAAAAAATTGAGGGGGCAGTGTTCCGATCATATTTGTCACTGTTTGGCGCATTGCATCCACAACCTAATCACCAACAGAAGTTTCATTCTCATTAAGAGGGTATGGCGAGAGAGAAAAAAACAGTCATTGTACAGCCATGTTCATAGCAAGACAACACCATACCTGTTGAGGCGCTCTTTTCACAAACAATTCCATAAATTCTGGCTGCACGTTCTTAACATATTCCAGCAAAATTTCTCTCCTGTCCTTTGACTGGTGAATGCAAAACATTAAATCAATACTCGGATAACTTATCACACAAAAGTAGTTACTTATTTACAGAAAAAAAAGTTGACAACAGATCCTATTTTAATTTCATATCCATCAAAATAACCACTTGGGCTAGGGCACATAATGCTGAAGAAACTGAAGATTCCATGGGAGAGTTTAAAAGATTAGATATATTCATTCAATGATACAGGATCACACTAACCTATTGTAAGAGGTTTTCATTCATAATTCATAAATTACTTTTTCTATAAAAATAATAAAATATACCCTAGCACTTTTATTAATTAAAAAAGAAGTAAGAAGAAGAACATGAAGAATAAGGAGAAGCAGTACCAAAGTGCCATTAGGGGGTTTGGGGTCGCCAGCACTGGCCGGGTTAGAAGCGTCATTGTTGGAGGAATCATACGCTTCAACTTTCAGACCAAACCTTCCTCTGTGCTTTAAATTTCTGGGAAAGCTAATTGATGAGAGAGAACGAGATGAGAAGGAGGCGAGAGAAATTGAAGAGGAGGAAGTAGAACTTGAAAAGGAAGAAGAAGAAGAAGAAGAAGAAGAAATAAATTGAGGTACGAAGAAGGGTTTCACTGTGAAGGAATACATGACTAATTATTAAATAATTTGTTTTTGGTATCACAGAGAGAGCAAGGTTTCAGAGTAGGCCTTGCAACTGTGGAGTGCCATTTTTCTGCTTCCTCATTCCCAGGGATGAGGTTCACACGTGACTTTGCACCTGCCACGTACCAATACCTGTACTGTAATACTATTTTAATTTACTTTAATTAACCAATTAACTAAAACTAATGACACTTCTTTTATCAGCTTAATATCAATATTTTTAATTATATTACTTTTGTTCAGAATTAATTTGATTAAAACAATGTCCACGTTCAATTTAATTTGATCAAACCAAGATTTTTTGTTAACACATGGGGAATATAAGAAATAACACTAATACAATTTCCTTCGACATAAACACTAAAATTTATTAAAAAAAACGCTTTAGAACGCGATTACAATGATAAAATTATTTATTTAAAATAGAATCTTAATTCTTTATTTAAACATTTCTATTGCAAAACAAATTACTTTCCATTGCAAGTTGATAACCTTAGTATTTACTTTTATGAATTGAAATAAACTTACGACCTTAAGTTATTAAAATAAAAATATATTTTTCTATTTTAAAAATTATTATAACAAATCTTATAAAACTCTTATATTAAAGTACACGATAAAAAGAATTTAAAAATTTGTCTAAAACCTATAAAAGTTTAAGACATAGTAAAATCATCTTTACAATGAAAATAGCCTCACATTATATTTAAAAATCTTTATTTTAATATTTAATAACCATCCTTTTGTCAATATAATAACTATTTTTATTAGTAATCGGGTTTAAATAAAAAACAACGTAACTGTTAGTTAACATTTGGGCTAAGCTAATATGTACATGTGTTTAAAATGTTATTGTATTTATTAGTTTGTTTTTTTTCTTCATAATAATAAAAACTAATCTATTTGTTATTTAGTTTTTAATGAGATTAAAGGAAATAAACAAGACTACATAAAAGTTAGGGACTACTACCAAACAAAAGCAAATATCATAGGATACTAAAGAGTTTAATAATGATATTAGACAAGCCTTTCAAAGAGAAAATGTAAGATACAGAAAATATATAGTTTAATATTAGAGGAATTTCCTTCTTACGAGATATAACTTTAAGACATTATATTATTAAGTTTATTGTTGAACACAACTCTTAATTACTATGCAACGAAGTAGTAAAAGGATGTAAATGTTAAAAATTGAAATCTAAGTTTCAAGTTTCACATTCAATATGAGAATTATATGTATATATACAATTTTTTGAGTTTGAAAATAATATTTTAATTTTTTTAAATGAATTTATTTATATGGAATTTTAAAATTCAAAAGCATTTCCAAAGTGACTATAAATTTTGAATTTTATAATTTGGAATGAAAAGTATACTTTCAAATTCTATAATTTAGAACTAATTTTTTCGATTCAAAATTTGGAAATCAACTGTATTTTACGATTCAAAATATTGATTACAATATAAGATGGTGGAGGATGTATAGACTAAGGCTTTAAGGAAAAAAATGACTTTTATAAAAAAGTATGGAGTTGTAAGAAGAAATTATGGAGGTGAAAAAGAAATTGTCACATTTCCTTTGATGTTAGGATTAATGATGTCCTGGTGTTTCTTTTGTTGTAACATGTCCATTCTACAAAGGCTTACATATTCCTTTAGAGGCTGATTCTCCCTGCACCCGATCATTTTGAACTGACACCCAATTGCAGATAGGAAAAGACTAAACTATCCTTAATGAATTTGAAATTACCTTAAGTGAGAGATGTTGAACCAAGTGGTGTTCAAGCTTTGAAGAATCCAAACCCTTTGAAGGATGTTGAAGCCTTTGTTGTGCTTGGTGTTGCTGTGCTGATTTAGTATAGTTCTGGGGTAGTTTGAGTATTGTAATCCACCCCTTGATCGAATCTAAAGCATAAGCATCTCAATCTTTGTGAAAGTAAAATGTTTTCAAACTATGTTAAAACAACCGATTGTTTTGTCGAAACAACCAATTGTTTATACTTATATGTTTTGAGAAAAAGATTGAAAACTGTTTTTAAAATGGTTGAACTGTTAAGAACCAAAACAACCGATTGATTCGAAGAAACAACCGATTGTTTGTTTTGGGATCATAACAGAAAAACTGTTT
>Ga0123342_1009799_pt1 | contig 11266 bp, 6 predicted proteins | sample Turbeawhitnodule_FD_89960 | JGI IMG/M metagenome (GOLD analysis project Ga0123342, IMG submission 89960) | Root nodule microbial communities of legume samples collected from Mexico - Turtle bean Mexico white nodule | ecosystem: Host-associated > Plants > Roots > Nodule | place: Mexico: Nepantla... | reverse complement strand
TTTTAGAAACTAAAACAAAAATTGGTTTCTAAATTAGTTTCTATTATTTTCTATTATTGTTAAATAGTTTCTAAATTGGTATCTAATTAGCAACCAATGTTTTATCTACCAATTATTTAGTTTATAAATTTAGTCTCTAAAACATTGGTTGCTAATTAGAGATCAATTTAGAAACTATTTAACAATAATAGAAAATAATAGAAACTAATTTAGAAACCAATTTTTGTTTTAGTTTCTAAAATGGTCTCTAATTTAGTTATTATTGCAACTAATTATTTTGGTCTCTAAAAATTGGTTTCTATTTCATATTTTATTGTAGTGTATTATATTATATTATTCTATTATTATTTTCAATAAATAAACAACTCTATATGTATACTTTACACCAGGAAAATTAATCATATATTTATTTTCTTTATCTTTAATAATATTTAAAGAAAATCACAGAAAAAAAACTTTTTTTCTATCCTCCTTTATAAAAAAAAGTATAACTTCATGTAATACAATAGTTTAAAATTTAGATTTAAGATTCATCATAAGAAGTGGTGCGAAAAGTTATTTTTTACAAATTTTTTTTATAGATTTTATAAAAGTCTATTTATTTAAGTGAATTAAAAATTTAAATTTACAATGATTTAGATGTATATCTCTATTTTAGCAATATAGAAATTATGATATAGAAGCAATAAATAAAAAAGTGGGAGACCCTAAATTTGAATTATTGAGGTCCCTATTAGCTAGTTGTATAGGAGTGAGTGTAGGCAATCATAATTTAGAAGTTGACGTGATAGCTGAGTTGCAACCCATCACTGCCCAACTCTCACAACCTTATACTAACATTCAATACGAGGTCCATTGTTAACAACCTCGGTTTCATGGTTTGGTTTTATAATCATTACAATAAATATTGAATATAAAATGTTGCATGATCACAACTAACGATACGCGTAAGAACACTGTAAAATCAACCATACCAGAGAGGACAATGAAGCTGGATCTAGCTTTTTTTTGCTTCAATGGGATAAAATAATGAACGTTCTTATAACATTTTTTCTAAATACATTTTTATCCACGAAATAAATTTTAAATAGCAATCGAGATGTTAAATTATTTCATACTAATTTATTGATTTGAATGTGATAATATTATAATCAAATCCAATTTTTATTGTGTGAAAAAAACACTGCTAAAACCTATGATAAGAGAAAAATCAATTATACACTGCTTTAGAAGCATTTTCAAGTTTTTGATAATCATGAAACTACTAATATATGATAATCTAAGAGAAACCGTGGTTTGAAATCTGATCCCTGTGACAGAGATGTGCAGAACATGATGATGTAGGCCATAGTCATAAGAATAATAATAATAATTATAAAAGAAACCAAAGTTATGCAGATCAGAAACCTGACAACAGTTTCCATTTCTTAGTGCAAAAGAAACAGCTAATCCCCTTATCATGGATCCTTCTCTGCATGTTTTTGGTAGATGAAATTACAAGTTAGGGGTGTGAAACCATGGTAAAGTATGTGACAAACTTGTTCAAATATTAAAATATGATCATTAACTCAAATGGCCTAATGCTGCCAAATTACTGTGAAACTCAAATTGGAATACAGAGAATCCTGATTTGTACTGTGTTTGTGGGACAACATTAGTCTTATGTATGCATTATTTTATGCATTAAATTTCAGCATATTTGTGCACACACACCTTTGTTCTCTATATAAGGGAACCACTTCTTTATAGACCTATAAACTGGTACCTCAAAATCTGGTCCTAGACAAGAGCATAGAATCCCTTGTTCCTCCTTCAATCTCTCTCTATAAGGACTATTTTTGCTTCTTTGTTGAGAGAAACCAAAGCCATGGGAGTTTTTGACTATATTTCAGATTTTTTCTCAGTGGCTCCTACCACTGGAAAGAAACGCAAACCAATGCAGGTTTGCACCAGATTTTTATTGTGTGTTATATTATATATCATGGTGTGTCTAGTGTTAAAGAAAATTCTGATTTGCATGCTTCTCCTTTCTCTTCCAGACTGTAGAAATCAAAGTGAAAATGGACTGTGATGGCTGTGAAAGAAGAGTTAGAAATTCTGTCGTCCACATGAAAGGTGAACATCTGTGTCCATTTTATTCACACATCACGGTTTGGTCACTTTTATAGCAAGAAATGGAAAACTAGACCAACTAATTTATTCTCTTTTTCTTTTACAACTTGAATTCTGTTTCATCTGACATGTTTTTCTTCATAAATTTGCAAAAGTTCTAACATGGCACTTTCTTTTCATCTCTCTTCTCTTTGTTTCATTATGCTTTCATCTCCTGATAGGGTGACTTTGTCAGATATAATGGAGTCATTTAATACAGTTCCAAAAGCTTTTTTGAAATTGAAGAAGGTCCTTTAATAATGATTCTGTTTCTTTAGTGAAAAAGTACAAGCTCTCGTAAGAAAGAACATCAAAACCAAACTTTTTTTGGTTTTTTCTTTCTTTTCTTGTTTCTCAACAATTCATGGCCTCAAGGTGGAATAGTAAATGCAAGCTGTTGGTAAACCTAACAGTGGTTACCCTGCTGTGGAGTTGTTGTGATGATCAAGTACAAGCCTGTACTTTTTTACTTGCCACCATTCTTGTCTAAAATTTCACAATTTGTTTTTCTTTTTGGATCATTTTACATTTGATCATATACTATATTAGATAACTAAAAGAGCCTTTCACTTTTTTTCAGATTGTTTTTTCAATATATATTTATAAATTGTTCTCATAATTAGTTAAAAAGAATCATTGTTGACCTTACCCTTTTGTTTTCTTATGATGCAATGGTGAAAAGATAACTTTTCTCCTTTATATGCAACACATGAGTTGAGGGTTGAAGTGAAAAAGTTTTGAACAATGCAGGTGTGAAGCAAGTAGAGGTGAACAGAAAGCAAAGCAAGGTAACAGTAACAGGTTATGTGGACAGAAACAGGGTCTTAAAGAAGGTTCAGAGCACAGGAAAAAGAGCAGATTTTTGGCCTTACATTCCCTACAACTTGGTGGCTTATCCTTATGTGGCACAGGCATATGACAAGAAGGCTCCATCAGGTTATGTGAAAAACTCTGTCCAAGCACTACCTGCTCCAAACTCACTGGATGAGAAACTCACCTCTCTCTTCAGTGATGAAAACCCCAATGCATGCTCAATCATGTAAAGCATCTCAATAATGTACCATAAAACCTTTCAACTTAATAAGGGTTGCATCAGTTTTTGAACAAATAGGGTAAGAACCAGACTGTGAAACTGTTGCTGATGTAAGTTGTGTGTGTTTACAAATGGCTAGGCACCAAGTTTTGTTATTGAGATAGAAGAATGTGAGAGGACTGTTTTGTTTGATCATACTTCATGGTGTGAATTCCTTGTACAAACAAATTTTCTTGTTTTTTTTATGCTTAGAACTTGTTTATTAAGCACTATATAGGTCTTTTACAGAATTCAGAGTTTTGTGTGAAAATATATGTTAAAGATGGTTCGATAACAGTCTGCGAATGACACATCAAGTCCAGCAAAGTTAAGATAGAATCTAGATGATGACTCTGATATCATATTAAAAGTTGGACTTTGAGCCTAACTCAATTTCATAAAAATCGACTTCTAAAATAAGATCTGCACCCACTTATAAATAATGTAATATCCTAATCTCTAATTCACATGGAATCTCCAACAATAATGTTTTTTTATTATTATAGAACAAGAAAATCCAAAAAAAAAAACAGTATTGTGGTGACATTTGCTTATTTTTTGTGGTAACACTTTCATATATTCTCTTGGCACTGAGGAAAGTGTATTTGCTTTGCTTCCACCATGAAGAATAGGTGATGAACACAGACTCAACTTCACCCCATTTCAGTCACTGACAGTTGTACTAGATGACAATTCCAGAATAAAATTCCCTGGACCTTCTAAAGATATCAACTATACCAGATAATAAAAAAGTTTGCAGTATGAGACACCAATTCTATCCAACAAAAAAATTTTGATCAGCAAAGAATGAATTTGAATAAAAAATCATTGTTTTGGGTTTGCTCACTATTAATAATGGTAGCTGTTACATGTTACCATCACTCTCAAATTTGCAATCATTCACCAAGAAATGGCAAGATCTATTCACTGTGGTTCTTAGAAGTTGTAAAAAATAAAATGAGGTAATTGGATAAAAAAAAATTAAGAAATTTAAGATTTTAGAATTTTATAAAGATAATTAATTAATTTAAATTTGATTATTTCAGATTTCAAGTATTGAGATATATTAGATATTATATATAAAAGAAGAATTTGAGCCCACAACTTATTTTTTTCATTTCTATCACCACTCCAATCATGATATATATGTTATTTTAGATTTATTTAATGTAAAATTAGTTTATTTATATTCAAATTTCTTACTTTAATTTAAATATTCATCATAATTAATTTCAATTTTTATTTCATCTTTCAATAAAAAAAATTCAATTTATCCTAAATACAGAAAATTTATCATATAAAAAACTTAACTATATATTAAAAATATAAATTTCCTCAATTTTTCTCCTAAAAATGCATTCCAGTGTTATTCTCAAAATCAGAAACATAAATAGTAGATCAAATTATAAAATTACAATCAATACTGGTCCAAGTACAACTTTTTTATTGTGAATAAAAATAATAATTAGAAAGAATAATTTAATTAAAGATAGATTATTGGATAATATTTAATGATCTGCACTTCATAAATAGTTATTTGGAACGATGATTATCCTAAAAAAAGGTATATATATATATATATATATATATATATATATATATAAAGTGAAATCCTGATATAATACTCCAATGATTTAGACTGGAAAATTTAAAGTGAGAGTTTCACTTTTCTTGATTAAAAAACTTAAGATAAAATTGTAAAAAGAAATGGGACATTATGGTAGAACATTTTCATGCACTAATTTATTACATATTTTTTACTATTTTTCCATATAATTATAAGGAGGAAGCTGAGCTCATTATGATGATTGTTGAATGCAGATTTCACCCAGTTTTTTGGAGCCATTAATGTGGAAAATTCAACAATATTCAAGCTTTTGGAAAAGAATGGAATAATAGAATTTAAGTAACTTTAGTGAATATTTTAAGGTCCCTTGTGAAGAACATAGGTGGTCCCTAATAGAACTAGGGCAGGTGATAGAAGGAAAAATAACCACCACTTTCATTTCACATAAGAAAATAAATCTAATATATATATATATATATATATATATATATTAGAAAAGTTATTTTTGGAAGAAAGAAAAACACATCACAACTATTTTTTTAACTGGGAGAATGAAAGATGATTTAACTACCAATTATTTAGTTTCTAAATTTGGTAGAAAAATCTTGGTTGCTAATTAGATATCAATGTAAAACTCATTTAACAATAATAAAAACTAATTTAGAAACTATTTTTTTTTTTAGTTTCTAAAATGGTTTCTAATTTAACTGATTATTTTAGTTTTTAAAAATTAATTTTTATTTTATGATTTTCTTGTAGTGATATTGTGAATAACAATCCACAAAAATCATTAAACCGAAACTAATTTTAAAGAAAACAAATAATTAATTACTATATTATATACCAATTTAAAAAAAATTATAAATTTTATTAATAATAAAAACTACTTTAGATATCAATAATTTTTAAATCTATAAAATAATATCTAATTTAGTCAATATATTAATTAATTATTTTTTATTTTTAAAATTAATTTTTATTAGAAGTAAAATACAAAAATATTTTTATATTATAGATATAAATGAATCAAATTACATTGATGTAACTTTTATTATTACATTGTTTATGTTATAATTATATATGTCAATATTAAAATTAAATAATGATAATAATAGTAATAGAGTGATAATAATTTATATTTTTTAAGGGTTTAGGGTTTATTTATATATATATATATATTAAGTGAAATTTAATTTATACAAAAGATGTAAAGGGGGTCCATTTCTTTTGACTTTATATTCCATATGATTAACTTGAAAAAAAAAAAAAGAAGATGGAATATTATTTGGCACAGGATCCCATGGGATTAGAAAGAACCTGGAGAAAGCATTCTCTTCCCATTACTTCATTTTTCTTAGCAAGGAAGAAAGAGTTCTTTAGGAATTCTAGCTGCTCATTCCAATTTCACCATTATTTAACCATACAACTAAACAATAATTTAATTTAACTCATTCATCATCCATTTATATTATTATTTGAATCATATTTTTCTATATAATTATTTAATATTGCTGTAGATGGTAAATTATTACAGAAAGTTTAGTTATTGATGATGATATTAAAAGAAGGGTAAAAATAGATGGGAAAAATCTAGTTAAAATTATAAATTGAGGGGAGAGGAATCTTTTAAAAGAAAAATAAAAAAAGAAGATATTTTAAAAAATTTAAAAAGGAAGTTATATATGCAAAATTACTAGGAAGTTATAAAAGATGTTTTCATAAATTAATCTATATATAGATTTTCCTTTTCATAAAAGCAAAAAGTAATATAATATATTCAAAAATTTGTAAGGTCAACTTAGAAGACAAAATGAAGAAACATATTTATGGGTTTGCTCATCAATTTAATTAACTTCTTGTTTATATTTATGATTTATCCTTCTTAATTTATCTTTCCTTATTATTATATTTTGTTCACGATTAATTTACAAGATTGTAAATTACTTTTGCTTATGATATTTCACTTTGAATGTCACCAATTGTTCTTTTCACATTTTGAACTTTTAAATATTTAGAAGTATATTTTAAGTATAACTCAATCTCATAAAATCGGTGAGATTTGCACTCACTTATATACTATGAAATTTTCTAGCCTCTAATCGATGTAGAATAACATATTATGGATGGTCCGATAATGACCCGTAAGCGGGTGGTATGATAAACCCAACAAACACTCGCTAGAATATTGTTTTGATTTTAATTCTTAATCATAAAAATTATTTTATAGCATTATTTTCTGCCATTAATCATGAATGAAATGTATATTACTTCACATCTTAAAAATTAATCACTTTTTTTAAAATAATCTCAATCGATTCAAATGATAGACTTGGTTTGCACAAAATTTCTGAAAAATTCTCCCGGAATAGTTTTTTCCTGAAATTCCACCCAAGAATCTCCACTGAATTTCGGACAAAACGCGACAGGTTTCAGGTCAAACGGATGAGTATTCGTCCACGAAAAAAATCAAACAGCTTCACACACAAACGAACCTTCCCTTTAGCCCTGGCAGTGATGAATAAAAAATTTATTGTCAATCTTGTGCGACGAATCTAGGGCTCAAATCTCAGCCAAAACTCAATAGACACAGTGACGAATGTCTGGTAAAAATTTCAGACTAAAATACCAAAGGAGTAAGGCGTTGTAAGTCCCAGACCGAGAGTGAACAAAACTGGTTTTCCGAAAACAAAACGTCCCGACTTTTCTTCCCCGTATCTTCTTTTTGTGATTTGTTTATGGACGTGCCTACTTACCTGGGTGCAAACAACATATGAAAGTACTTGTGTGAATATTTTCAGCGCAATATGGACCCAGAATGAAATTGCAGAAATTAGGTCAGAATTTCACAAGTTTCGGTAGAGGATAGCCTTGGTTTGCACAAAATTTCTGAAAAATTCTCTCGGAATAGTTTTTTCCTGAAATTCCACACAAGAATCTCCACTGAATTTGGGACAAAACGCAACAAGTTTCAGGTCAAACGGATGGGTATTCGCCCACGAAAAAAATCAAACAACTTCACACACAAACGAACATTCCTTTCAGCCTTGGCAGTGATGAATAAAAAATTTATTGCCAATCTTGTGGGACAAATCTGGGGCTCAAATTTCAGCCAAAACTCAATAGACACAATGACAAATGTTTGGTAAAAATTTCAGACCAAAATACCCAAGGAGTAAGGCGTAGTAAGTCCTAAACCGAGAGTGAACAAAACTGGTTTTCCGAAAAGAAAACGTCCTGGGTTTTCTTCCCCGTAACTTCATTTTGTGATTTGTTTATGGACATGCCTCCTTACCTGGGTGCAAACAAGACATCAAACTACTTGTGTGAATTTTTTCAGCGCAATACGGACCCAGAATGAAATTACAGAAATTAGGCTGAAATTTCACAGGTGCCATGGTTTGCACAAAATTTCTGAAAAATTCTTCGAGAATAGTTTTTTCCTGAAACTCCACCCAAGAATCTCCACTAAATTTGAGACAAAACGCGACAGGTTTCAGGTCAAACAGATGAGTATTCACCAACGAAAAAAATCAAACAGTTTCACACACAAACGAACCTTCCTTTCAGTCCTGGCCGTGATGAATAAACAATTTATAGCCAATCTTGTGGGATGAATCTGGGGCTCAAATCTCAGCCAAAACTGAATAGACACAGTGACGAATGTCTGGTAAAAATTTCAGACAAAATTCCCAAGGAGTAAGGAGTAGTAAGTCCCAGACCGAGAGTGAACAAAACTGGTTTTCCGAGAACAAAACGTCCTGGCTTTCCCTCCTTGTATCTTCTTTTTGTGATTTGTTTATGAACGTGTCTCCTTACCTGGGTGCAAACAACATATGAAAGTACTTGTGTGAATTTTTTCAGCGCATTACGGACCCGAAATGAAATTGCTAAAATTAGGCCAGAATTTCACAAGTTTCGGTAGAAGATAGCCTTGGTTTGCACAAAATTTCTGAAAAACTCTCCCGAAATAGTTTTTTCCTGAAATTCCACTCAAGAATCTCCACTCTATGTGGGACAAAACTCGACAGGTTTCAGGTCAAACGGATGAGTATTCGCCCACAAAAAAATCAAACAGCTTCACACACAAACAAACCTTCCTTTCAACCCTGGCAGTGATGAATAAAAAATTTATTGCCAATCTTGTGCGACGAATCTAAGGCTCAAATCTCAGCCAAAACTCAATAGACACAGTGACGAATGTCTGGTAAAAATTTCAGACTAAAATACTGAAGGAGTAAGGCGTTGTAAGTCCCAGACCGAGAGTGAACAAAACTGGTTTTCCAAAAACAAAACATCCTGGCTCTTCTTCCCCGTATCTTCTTTTTGTGATTTGTTTATGGACGTGCCTCCTTACTTGGGTGCAAACAACATATGAAAGTACTTGTGTGAATTTTTTCAGCGCAATGCAGAGCCAGAATGATATTGCAGAAATTAGGCCAAAATTTCACAAGTTTCGGTAGAGGATAGCCTTGGTTTGCACAAAATTTCTGAAAAATTCTCTCAGAATAGTTTTTTGCTGAAATTTCACCCAAGAATCTCCACTGAATTTGGGACAAAATGCGACAGGTTTCAGATCAAACGGATGAGTATTCGCCCACGAAAAAAATCAAACAGCTTCACACACAAACGAACCTTCCTTTTAGCTCTGGCAGTGACGAATAAAAAACTAATTGCAATCTTGTGGGACGAATCTGAGGCTCAAATCTCTAAAACTCAATAGACACAGTGACGAATGTCTGGTAAAAATATCATACCAAAAATACCCAAGGAGTAAGGCGTAGTAAGTCCCAGACCAAGCGTGAACAAAACCAGTTTTTCGAAAACAAAACGTCCTGGATCTTATTCGCCGTATCTTCTTTTTGTGATTTGTTTATGGAAGTGCCTCCTTACCTGGATGCAAACAACATATGAAAGTACTCGTGTGAATTTTTTCAGCGCAATACAGACCCGAAATGAAATTACAGAAATTAGGCCGAAATACAGACATTGGTTTGCACAAAATTTCTGAAAAATTCTCCCGGAATAGTTTTTTTCCTGAAATTCCACCCAAGAATCTCCACTGAATTTGGGACAAAACACGATAGTTTTCAGGTCAAATGGATGAGTATTCGCGCACGAAAAAAATCAAACAGCTTCACACACAAACGAACCTTCCTTTCAGCTCTGACAATGATGAATAAAATTTTTATTACCAATCTTTGTGGGACGAATATGGGGCTCAAATCTCAGCCAAAACTCAATAGACACAGTGACGAATGTCTGGTAAAAATTTCAGACTAAAATACCCAAGGAGTAAGGTGTAGTAAGTCCCAGACCGAGAGTGAACAAAACTGGTTTTCCGAAAAATAACGTCCTGGCTATTGTTCCCCGTATCTTCTTTTTGTGATTTGTTTATGGACGTGCCTCCATACCTGGGTGCAAACAACATATGAAAATACTTGTGTGATTTTTTTTCAGCGCAATACGGACACGAAATGAAATTGCAGAAATTAGGCCGAAATTTCACAAGTTTCGGTAGAGGATAGCCTTGGTTTGCACAAAATTTCTGAAAAATTCTCCCAGAATAGTTTCTTCCTGAAATTCCACCCAAGAATCTCCACTGAATTTGGGACAAATCGTGAGAGGTTTCAGGTCAAACGGATGAGTATTCACCCACGAAAAAAATCAAAGTACTTCACACACAAACGAACCTTCCTTTCAGCCATGACAGTGATGAATAAAAAATTTATTACCAATCTTGTGGGACGAATATGGGGCTCAAATCTCATAAAAAACTCAATAGACACAGTGACGAATGTCTGGTAAAAATTTCAGACTAAAATACCCAAGGAGTAAGGCTTAGTAAGTCCCAGAACGAGAGTGAACAAAACTGGTTTTCCGAAAAAAAAAGTCCTGGCTTTTCTTCCCCGTATCTTTTTTTGTGATCTGTTTATAGACGTGCCTCCTTACCTGGGTACAAAGAACATATGAATGTACTTTTGTGATTTTTTTCAGCGCAATACGGACACAAAATGAAATTGCAAAAATTAGGCCGAAATTTCACAAGTTTCGGTAGAGGATAACCTTGGTTTCCACAAAATTTATGAAAAATTCTCCTGGAATAGTTTTTTCCTGAAATTCCACCCAAGAATCTCCACTGAATTTGGGACAAAAAGCGACTGGTTTCAGGTCAAACGGGTGAGTATTCGCCCACGAAAAAAATGAAACAACTTCACACACAAACGAACCTTCCTTTCAGCCCTGGCAGTGATGAATAAAAAATTTATTTCCAATCTTATGGGAGGAATATGGGGCTCAAATCACAGCCAAAACTCAATTGACACAGTGACAAATGTCTGGTAAAAATTTCAGACCAAAATACCCAAGGAGTAAGGCGTAGTAAGTCCCAGACCGAGAGTGAACAAAACTGGTTTTCCGAAAACAAAACGTCCTGGCTTTTCTTCCCCGTATCTTCTTTTTGTGATTTGTTTATGGAC